>OZSS01001359.1_pt1 | contig 11373 bp, 14 predicted proteins | sample 1779911 | NCBI WGS metagenome assembly OZSS01 (sample SAMEA2603589, study PRJEB24840) | metagenome | biome: Water; feature: Photic zone; material: Seawater sample | place: Mediterranean Sea | collected 2013-11-12 | depth 10 m | reverse complement strand
TGGAATCCGTGATTTGATTTCTTCGATAGTGAACCCCACCAGTTGCTTGCTGATTACTCGTAGTCTTCCCAGTTCCAATCTTGGCCATCGCTGGGGTCATAGTCTAGCTCTTCCACAGTAGTACTTTGACTAATGATTTTTCCGTCTTTGTAATTGAGTAATGTGCTAACTGAATTGAAAATATCAGTGTCTCTGTATTTGTTGAAATACTGTAATTGTAGTGAATCACCACTTTCCAAAACAGTTTTTGGTGGTGTTATTATGAGTGATTCAGCAAGAGCCATATATACCGATTTGTCTTCATCTAAGTTGACTTTGACATCTGTGAAAACGTCACTCGAAGAATACTCAGCATGGTATATTTCATCAACGAATGAAAAATCCTTCTCTTTTGCTCCAATTCGCCAAGCCTTGTCAAATGCTTCTGCCCTAGTCACTTACTCTCCTTATGCTGGAATTCGTGATTTGATTTCTGTGATGGTGAACCCCACCAGTTGCTTGCCTCTGAGCTTCTGCTCCAGACCATCAAAGAGAATGCTCTCCAAAATGTCAGGTCTGTTCTGGATTCTCTGGTGAATACTTCCCAACAAATAGCCAAACGTCTGTGGTGTTGCCTGATTCTTCCTAAGCCAAAAGGCCCAGGCGCCTTTGCTGACTCTTCGCTGAAGGCTCAAATAGTCCTCAAAGGCCAATGGTTGCACCTGGAAGGTTGATTTCTTTTCTACAGGCAAAGCCTGTAAGTTTGACTGCCTCCATTTTTTGCCAACAGTATTAGAAGTGCTGTTGCGAATGATTAAACAGATCGTCCTTTCCTGCCTCCAACCCTCTGGACGTTTCCTTGGTGGTTGCGTAAATCGCTTAATCAGACCAACCTCTTCTAGTTGCCGCAAACGATATTGCACACTTCTCAAGGACATGCGCCAAACCTTGGCAAGATAAGCATCAGATAACTTCAGCCTCAAGGATTTGCGTGTCAGGAAAACCTTAATCAAGGCCTCTGCATCCAAATGCTGGGTTTTCTTTAGGGCAAGATTGTCCAGATGGGTTCTGAGATGGGTGGATCTTTTGGCCCAGAGCTGGGCTTTGCGGATTGGTTTGGTGGGTTTGTTTGGCATCCTGCCTCTTCTTCAGTTGGTATGAAGAAGAAGAAGCACTCATGAAAAACCAGTCGCTGATTGGATTTTAGGAAATTTGAACCCAAATCTTGCGAAGTTGGTGTAATTATTTCATGATTACCATTGTCTTCCACGACAATGGATCTGCAGAGCTTCAAGAACTTTCACCTGCTAAGTTTTGGTTCTCGTTGCTCTGCTGCTTCCTCTTCCGATTCAGCTTTCCTTGGCTTCCCAGCCAATTCCAGCCTACTCCGTAAAAAAAGACTTCTGATTTAAGACAAGCAAGTATTTGTCCTATTTGTGTTCGAGCCTCTCAGCAGCTTGAGCCGCATTTTCTGTTTTTGGCTTTATCGCTTTATTCGGCCAATGAAGTCAGCGAACTTGTTTAAGGAGATATCGCCACCGAACAACTGAGAGACCTCAATCTTTATGCTCTCAGTCGATATTACGTCTGGGCAAAAATTCTACTGAACCAGCCACCAGAAGGCTTGTTGTACTGACTTGGTTCTACATCAGAATAGATCGTTTCTTCCACTGGTGAGGCTTTTGGAGATTCCAAAAGTTGCTGAGTCACTTTTCTTCTCTCCGTCTGCTCAATTGCCAGCATTTGCTGTAGCTGGTCTCGACCAGCTCGCTCCTCCTGCAACAGTGTTTCTGTTTTCTCCAATTGCCTCTCTGTCTTGGATAGCTGCTCCTTCAGCATTTCCAATTGAGATTCCACCACTGCCAGCTTGATTTGCTGCTGGTGGGTTTCTTTTCTAACTTCTGAATCTTGGGGCAAGTCAACCAGTTGTACTGGTCGACCTGAGTTGACCTGAGATGTGTTTTGGTAGGGAGTTGCTTCTGTTCCAGAGGCAATGATGCTGCGCAGATGTTCCAGTTGCTCCAAGGTGATTTCCTTGCGTTGGGCATTCACCTGAATCACTTCAATCTGGCAATCCTTCAAGAGCTTGACTAGGCGATCTCTGCCAATGTGCAGTTCGCTCTTGGCTTTGCTGAGGGTGATGGTGTCCATGTTGTCTCCTTCCTGGAGTAGCAGTTTCTGAATCCATTCAAGTCCAAGTCAACCAGTTAAACTGGTTGCACTGGTTGTTCCAGATTAGATGGTTGCTTGGCTCCAGAGATTTTGGAGATTGTTCTCAGGTTAACCCAGGTTAACCAGTTGTACTGGTCGACCTGAGTTGACCCAGACCATGCCACTACAAGGCTGGAGTATGCTTTTGGAGGAGTTGTGCAGGTTAACTTCAAGTCAACCCAAGTCAACCTAGGTTAACCAGTTGTACTGGTCGACCTATAGCGCCATGCTGGCGAGTTGCTGAAGGAAATGGAGAAGCAAAAGCCTGGTGAATATCAACGGTTGCACGATGCAACCGTTGCTCCAAGCCTAAAAGACTTAGGCATTGAAAAGACACAATCCATGCGTTGGCAACAGATTGCTGAAAGCCATGGAGAAGCAAAAGCCTGGTGAATATCAACGGGCACACGCTGTGCCCGTTGCACCAAGCCTTGGTTGATGGTGTAGCGTGAATAAGTGCGTGGTTGTTTATTAGTTTTTTCTGTGCGCACAGAATTTTTTAATAAACTATTGCTAATGGTTGCCTGACTCACTCCCAACTCAGCAGCAATCTCCTGTTGGGTCTGGCCCCAAGATTTTCAAATCCTATAACTGGCTTGGCGCTAATTGTAGAGAAAGCAATCCCCAGAATTAGCAGTGCTTTGAGAGGAAAATCAGGTGGGTTTCAGTGCAGGATTCAAGCTGGATTCTTTCAGAGCCAAGGCCAGCCAACTTCCCCAATGAAGGAAGAAGTGGATGGCAAACAAATTCTTATGTTTTGCTAAGAAAACCTAATATTTGTTTCAGATCTATCCTTGGTCGGTTGATAAATTTTTTTATCAACTGCTCTTTCTTCTGGTTGTGGATGCTTGGTCAATTTTTTGACCAAGCATCCTCTTTTCACCAACCAGCCTTCTTCATGCCTTTTCTAATCTGGCTAAGGATTTCATTTTCACTTTCGCTTGATGGTTCGGGCATGTCTTCAGGACTGATGGGAATTCTCCACCGTCCTCCTACCCGATAGCTCTCAACCAATCCACTCCTGCACCATCGGAGAACCGTCCCGTGTGCCACATCCATTTCAGCGGCATATTCCTGTGGTGTTAGGTACTTCATCGCTTTTTTCCTTTGGGTGGTTGATACATCAAACTCAGCTCGCTGAGAGCCGCACTAATTTCGGTTTCCAGAATATTCTTGGCGCTAGCAGCATTCAACTCATTGGCAAGGGCATGGCCTAGCTTGGTTGGGATAGCCAGCAAGCGAGTCTTTACCTTCAATAATGACGACTGAACCGCTGAGATGATCGCATCACGCTCTAGCAATCTCCCTTCTGCCTCTCCTACTTCCAACTCTCGCAAGTTTGCCTCTGCTGTGAGCTTTCTGAGTTTCGCTTCTGAAAGGTTTTCTGTTTCTGGTTTTTGGTACTGCAAGAGCCACTGATAACCTTCCACCAGGTGAATGCGGCCACGGCCATTGAAAGGCAGCCCAAGCTCACGCAACTGCTGAATTCTTCGGGTACTCAAGCCCACCAGATTGGCAAAAACTTTGGTGCTGACTTCGATTGATTTTAACTCGTCTAAATGCGTTATTGATTTCAATGACTTACGAACCGAAAAGGTTTTTTAAATGCTGGCACTAGGAAATAACTGCGGTCGGGCGCAAAACCACCGCAAATTAGGTTGGGAAGTACCTAACACCTCCCCTCCCTCCCCTACCCGTCCGGTGGGGGGTGGGGTAGGCCAGCGCTCGAGGACGGTTGTGGAACTTTTTCTACAAGCAACCAGGCACAACAGACAAGGGAACCATTCAGCCAGTGCCTCTGAGTCCTGCGCCTTGGTGCTGCTGGCTGGTGGCAAGGCTCATGACCAATGCCACCAATGGCGATGCCGCTCAGAGAACTTCACCAGTTTCCAGAACCAATGTACTGGCCGGATGAACGGCTTCTCATCAGCTGCGGTTTGATAACCCAAGTCATACTCAACTTGCTGCTCTTCATTCCAATCAACTCTCGGCCGAATGCCAGCAAGACCATCGGCTCGGCCAGCTTGGAAAATGCGGATGTTGGCTTCAGCCTGTGCAGCAATCGCAGGATTAAATACTGGTAAAATTGGCCTCATATTCTAACCAGGTGGCGGTAGGGTTGTTGTCTCAACAACTCTCGCTGAAGCTGTTGGTGCTTGCGTGATTGCTGGCTATGCTGCTGGCGTTCAAGCTGTTGCTGACGCTGAAGTTCAGTAAGCGTTTTCTTCAGCTCGTCCAGCTGTACCTGTTGCTTCTGTAGTTGGGATTCCAGCAAGGCCACCTGTTTTTCCAGGCTATGCACCCTCCCCCCTTTATTTTCATCAATCGTTCGGCAGGCCAACGCCATCACTTGCCGTACATCAAAATCAAAATTTTCTGCTGTCTTCATGGGCTCTCCAGTAAGGCCGGATTTCTCCGGCCCGTGATTGGGTTAGGCTGCGACAACAAAGGCGCCAGGTTGAAGAATCGAGTGGTTCACATACATGTAGATGTTCACCTTGATTTGACTGACCAGCGTGAAGGGATCCACCGTCAGATCAATGCCCGGTCGCCAAAATAAAAGCGCAATCTTGCTGAAGTCGCCAAAAAGCAGCTTGTTGGCTGGACAGCTGGGGGTTGAGCGGATTCGGTAGCCCAGAAGACGGTTGCCGTCTTGGTGGGCTGTCAGCACAGGAACCCCCCCTCCGGTAATTCCTCGCAAGGTTTCCAGCATGGTGGGCGAGACAATCCAGGCAGAGGATTCGCTCAAGGCTCGGCTGGCTGCATGTTTGCGCTCGATTTCAATTAATTCGCTGTAGGTGGGATTGCCACTGGTGGGAAGGCTCACGGTCTCCACATCCGTTCCACTATCCTCTGAAAGCTGAATCAAGCCTCTTGGTGTGCCAGTGCTGCCATCCCCATTGAGTACAGCTGAGAGCATCAAGTTACCTGCGCTGGCAGCCATGTCTTCGAGCAATAACTCTGAAACTGGGCCTGCCCCCCCTTCAAAAGTGGAACGTGGGGTTTTGCGTGTGATGTAGACTGTTTTTGGCTCAAGGTCTGTCTGTTCCAAAGCATCATCGGTGGCTGCGTTGTCTGTGGAATCGTCACTGAAAACAGCAGCTTGCACAGCGGTTTGCCTGGGAATGCGAACCTTGCCGACTAAGTCAAAAAGTTCTGCGGCTCCCAATTGGGGCAGAATGGCCTTGTCAGAAAGAATCGTGGTGAAAGCGTCCCTTCGGTTGGTGACTCGCACTACGGCATCCCCTCCAGCTCGGCTGCTGAGTAAGTCCCAAGGAAGATGGACACCTCTGGGGGCCGAATGATCAATCTTGAGCTTGTTGATCAGTTCAGCCGCTTGATTGCTGAAGAGTGCGGTGGGGCCACCTTTCATGGATGACTCCGCCTTGCCAGAGCGCAAATCGAGTGCGTACTGAATGGCATCCGCAAACGTCCAGCGGTTGGCCAGATCGTTCATCAGCTTCTGGTCATGAGGTTGAAGGGATTGGGCTACTAGATTCGACATAGGGCATCCTTTTTCTGGATGTTACGAAAGAGCCGATTACTCGGCTGATAATGCCAATGCGACTTGGCAAGAAGATTGACGGTTTTACAAACTGAACAAGTCATCAGCTTGGAAACGTCAAAAATTGGATTTTTGCAACAGGAACAAGTTCCGTGATTCATGGGTTGTTTTTTATTTTTTCTTTGCTAGAGAGGACGTGCCCTAACCTTCGGCATTTTTTTATAATAGATAGGGCACTTACTTATTCATTGATTACAGATACTTATCTCTCTTGTGCCCTATGTTCCCTATGTTCCTTATTAGTTTCCTATAAAGGGGTAAGGAATCGTGGTATCACAGCGCCTGCGTATCCTCCCTCATGTCTCTATCCATTACCCTTATAACTAAATAGATAGGGCACATAGGGCACATAGGGTAAGACCTCATGTTTACTGGGATAGCGCTGCCCTATGTTAAAAAAAGATAGGGCACAGATAGGGCACACATTTACGGTTCATTTCGATAGTAGGCGTATCCGCGAACTCCTTCGACTTTCATCCGCTTACGACTCCAGCCCAATTTTTTCATGATGTTGCCAATACGAATTTCATCAGCTCGGCGCCACTTTTCCCGATGTTCGATGTTGAGTGCATGAATAAAAATTTCTCCCATCGTCACCGACTGATTTCTCTCCACATACTCAAAAATCGGAACCTCCCACGAATCCTGAGCGTATCGATTTTCCTGAGCGTCTTGTGCTTCCCTTTGAGCCTCTTCACTCAGCAACAGACTCCAACCTTGCTGATAACGTTCAACCGCTTCAGCTAGGAGCTGGTCTCTATCTCTGCGTAAATCTTCCATCTCGATATGTTCACATTTAATCGGCCAGAATCGACGATTGCCCGTTGAATCATTGAGGTAGGCATCAGCGTTGGTAGTTCCACCAAGAACGCAGGTTCTAGGGTATTCCTCAACTCTCCTGCCATAGGGAGGACGATATCTGTCAGAGCGTACCGTCAGGAAACTTTTGACGGTCTCTACATCTGACTTTTTCAATCCTGCCAGTTCGGGAATTTCGACAATCCAGACGCCAGCGAGTTTTTCGGCTGAATCCTTGCCATCGAACTTGCCCAGTTCGTCAAACCAAGAGCCTGCTAAAATCTCGAATACTGTTGATTTGCCGAGGCCTTGCTCTCCTTCAAGAACCAGCATATGGTCAAACTTAGTGCCTGGCTGATATGCTCGGGCAACAGCACCCAACAACCAGCAGCGCCCAGCTTCCCGAACAAATGGGGAGCTGACCGCGCCGCAATAGTCACTAAGCCAAGTGTCTAGACGCCGCTGTCCATCCCATTCCAAAGAATCGAGATATTCCCTTAATTCGTTGCGCTCTTTACTGAACGCATACAAGGAGACACCTTGGTCAACGATATCGCGCCCAATGCGTCGTAATCCCTCATACTGCTGAAGATGCTTGGTCAATTTCAGAGTTTGCTTGTCCTCCCAATTGCCAACTTCTCCCGTATCCAAATCCTCATACTTGATTTTACGCAGAAAGGAGTCGTACCAGATTGGTAGATTCTTATTTGTCAGGTAGGTTGCAACGTTGTGGAGATTGCAAACCAGCACATCCTTACCTTGCTTGGTGGTTGTCCAGTGTAGACCAGACATTTCCGCCAATTCTTCTGCCTCTGTACTTGGCTCAATCTTCTGCTTTGGTGATTTTGGATATTCTCCAACAAGCTTATGGTGAAAGGAGGGATAGCCCCATTTACAACGCTCTTTCTGACAACCTGCGGTGACGTTGCCGTCCTTGTCGATTTTGACCCAGGCTTTCCTATGGTGCTGGTCACTCTCAGGACACTGCACCAACTCGAAAATTGTTTCTCCTTGCTTGTGTTTAGGCCCAAACTCGATGGCATGTTCATTCAACAATTTTTCAACGGTTTCGACAGATTGCGCATAATCTCCGTAGTTGACCTTTTCTTGCGAATTCCGCCGATTACCTTTCTGCTTGGCTGCACCTTGCTCTTTTGATGCTTCCGCAAACTCTTCCATGCTCTGCATGGGTACTGATTCCTCAAAACTCATGCGGCCTCCTGCTGTTCTCTTTGCTTCGTATAGACCTCATACTCAGCAGGAACATGAAGCAACTTGCAGAGTCGATGCGGATACTTTGAAAGATGGTCTCCTTTACGGTTCATTGTCCCAGGCAGGCGCATAATGCGAGCTGCATTGAAAACGGATTCATCGACCTTGATTTGTGAATCGTTGAAGCGCTTTGCCAATCCTTTGAGGATGTCACTCGCTAGGTTCTTTGAGTCTTCGTTGTTGGGATAGTCAAAAGGCAGCAGCAGATGCGCACCATTGCCAGAATCAACACTGATGGGAGAACCCCATTGCTGTTGTGTGAGAAAGAGGTAAACTTCACGACTGCGCTCAATGGCGGCTTCGTGCTGTTCATCAGAAGAGGATGTGCCTGCTGGTCTTTCTGGGTCTAAGTCAATTGGGAGGTATCTACGCTGAATGATGTCTTGGTCACTGGTGGTCAGTTCAGCGTAGGGAGTGGCTCGATTAGCACGACGTGATAGTAATTGGGGATTACAGACGTTGATGGTGCAGTAGACTCCTCCACTTTTCTGAGTCGCTAGTCTTGCGGCTGCGACAAAAGCATCCTCCTGGTCGAAATAGCCGCTAAATGTGTTATTTTTGCGCTTTTCATAATTCAGTGCTCGCAGCTCAATGACTGCTTGCTCGTCACCTTGTTGCAGCAACCGAAAAAAAGTTCGCATTTCTTCATCTGGAATCATGCGACCTCCCACACGGAATTGTGTTGGTGGTTTTTAAATCCAGACATCTCCTTTTCAAGCTTGCGCAGTCGCTGAAATGCGCTGGTTTGCTTGTGCTTTTCTGTCAATTGAAAATCTAGCTGATGCGCTAGGAGAATCACTGCATTAAGCAGCTCTATGTTCTGATTTTTGCTGTTCACAATCACCTCTTGCTCAGGTGGTTTAATCCATTGTGAACTCGCGGAGCCATTGCTATAATTAACAACAGTTCTACTGTTCACTTGCTCAAAGGCGGCTCACCTGGTCTAGGGGTGGTCGCCTTTTTTGCGTTTATGGGATTGCTTCAGCGAATGTGTCGGCAGGTAGTTCGAGGCAGGTAAATTCAAAAAATTTAGCAAAAGCTATGAATTTTGGTTTTACCTATGCTAGAAGTTTAGCCGACTCATGCGTTTCCGCGCACCCGTCAAAGAGCCATTCGGACTGTCGCTCCGCCAAGAATGAATAGTCCGGTGGCTTGCTTAACTCGCTTGCTGCAAGTCTTGAATTTCTCGCCTCAACACGCTTTCCACGAATTTGCTCCGCTGGTGTCTCGGCACTACCTCGTCAATCTTGTTCAGCAGCTTTGCATCAATCACCGCATACAAAGCTCGACGCTCGTCTGGTTGCTTGCGTTGAATCTGGTGACGTTGTTCAAGCAAATCGCTCATTAGTCGTCCTTTCAATTCAGTTAAAATTAATTCTAGAATCTAGATAACAGCAAACGTTCCGTGTGTTGTCAAATCACAGCAAACGACTCGGGTTGGGCTTTAGCGAATCGTTAGAATCGGTAGGGAATGGTGGAAACTCGTACCATGAGAGAGGCAGAGTTTTCTAGTGTGGTGTGAGGCGAGAGAGGTACTTACTCCTCTAGAGAGTTAGCAGTTTTGCTTCAAATAAGTGGGATAAAATTTACAATAGAAAATTAAAAAAACTTTGAATCTTCTATTTCTTCTAATTCCTCATAAGGTAAATCTTCATTTTTCTGATACTTAATAAATTCAAAAACTTCTAATAAATGTTTTTTTTCTTTTTCATCTAAAGTGAGATTCGTAAATTCACAGAAAGAAAAAGTCAAATTGTCGTTATTTTTCATTAATTCATGAAATTTTTCGTCGTATTCAGCCATAATAGTAAGCCCTGCGTAATTGTCAACGACACCCATTTTTTCCACTATTTCTGCCACCTCTAGTTTTCCACTTACACCTTGACTTGTAGAATACGCTATTTCATCAATATCTTTCTCTAACACATTGTTATTCCACATACTATTTGCACAGCTACTAAACGGAACCCATTTACTATTATATATACTTAAATCATGTAGATTGCCCATAGCACTAAAATTTAAATAAGTTGCTTTTACTTTTTTCTTATCTAGATATGTAGTAAGACTCATTTTTAGTTTCCTAAAGTTTCCTCCAAGTTGATTTCCATCTGTAGTCACACCCTCTTGGAATTTTATTAATGTTGATTCAAAAGCAACTTCATATTTTAAGTCTTCTGGATGTGTCTCTCTATGTAACTTATTATAAGGTTCATTTTTTTTACTGAAAAATACTGTGGGCTTTGTTTTTAGGTGATGATAATATTTTTGTTCTAAAATCATTTTGTTATTAAATTTGTTAGAACAAGATGATAATAAAAATATTAAAATAATAATTTTTGAATAGCTTATAATCTTCTTCATAACTTAGATAAAATTTGATGGTTGTCAGATTATATGAGGTAACTCCAGGCCATCCTCACAAAATCAAAACAAAGATGCAAGTGGTTACAAAATCAGCGCATTAGTCATTAATTTCATTGCAAGATTCTTCACGCTGGCACTCGCACCACTACAGAAGCAAGGTTTCCAAGTGTGCGATGATGCGAGAAGGCAGAGAGGTATGGAAGTAGGGAAGTCCTTGGGGTAAAGACTTCCCTAGAGAACTCATCGCACTAGGGAATGAAGAGGTACAACTAGTGCGACTCACTGGTTATAAAAACGCAAAGAACCAGATTTTAGAGAACTGCAGTAAAAACTTGTTCATCGCTGCAAGCAGCTTGGCTTCCTATGAGGGCGTTTTGCTTGGGACTCTCCAACCACAGTGTGCTTGTCTCATCTGGTAGTCAAGTGAGGACTTGCAATAAAACAGATTTGTCATTCTTGGTGAAGATGGGACCAAATAATTATTCGTTGAGTGCTTTGAATTTTCCTGCACCTAGGACATTTCAACAAGCCCAGATTTCTGGGCTTCTATGAGTGTGATAATAACACTTAACGAACCACCAAACTGTATCAGAGGCTGAAAATGGGGGATATTTGAATTTTTATATATTTATTCAATAGCTTCTGTGCCTTGACTTCATCGAGTTCATGTAAGAAAAGACCTTTATGCTAATCGAATGTAAACAAAACAAATAGGACATTCCAATGAAAATTCTTGGCTCTGTTAAGATAAACAAAGGATTTGCAGCTTGGCTGGAAGCAAATAAAAAGATTAGCCCGATGATGGAGGAAGCAGGAATGAGTATGATTTGGGCTGGTACCAACGCAGATGAAACAAAGATTTTTGTTCTGCTGGAGGCTGATGACCCACAAGCTGCAATAGCATTCGGGAAAAGAGAAGACATCGCAAAAATACGTACGGAAGGCGGTACGGACGTCGAATCATCAGAAGTTATTTCTGTGATTTCAGAAACACATAATTGGCCATGAGCAAAGTTTCCGTGATGCGAATTTCCACCACTGCACAAATTCATCAACGCCAGAATGAAGCCATCAGCAACTTGAAAGAGGTCTAGGACGCCCCAATCACTCGTAATCTTCCCAGTTCCAGTCGAAATACTCACTTGGGTCAAAATCTAAATTTTGTACCGTAGTTTTCTGCT
>OZSS01001357.1_pt1 | contig 11377 bp, 10 predicted proteins | sample 1779911 | NCBI WGS metagenome assembly OZSS01 (sample SAMEA2603589, study PRJEB24840) | metagenome | biome: Water; feature: Photic zone; material: Seawater sample | place: Mediterranean Sea | collected 2013-11-12 | depth 10 m | reverse complement strand
CGATTAATCAGCACCGGTTTGCGAAAATAAATGGCTTCCAAGAGAGCGTTACCAAATCCCTCGTAAGTACTCGGGTAGGTGACAAAATCAGCGTGCAGATAAAGATCCCACAATGTGTATATTTTTTTACCTTCTGAATCCCTTTGCCTGACCTCCCCTACCCGGTCTGCAACCACCCTCATGTCCACACCCTCTTCATTGGCCAACTGTTCGAGCATACCCAAATACTCGTAGCCCTCATCTCCCGCCTCATGCGAGATGACTAGTTTGCAACGCGGGTCTTTCAATAAACTGACTAATTTGATCGCCTGCTCAATACCCTTTCTTGGAACAACCCGCGTAGGTTGGAGAATAAAAAAATCGTCTTCTGCCAGCCCCAGTTCCTCACGTACATCTGAAGCATATTCGTCGATATGATCGGGAGGATTATCAAAATCAAAAACATTGGGAATCACCAGTGAGGAAAGCCCTTTCCTCAATGCAAGTTGTTCCTGCGCCTCCTGATTGATCACCACATTACGCATATTGGGGAACTTGGGAGGGAAACTCATGTCAAGATACTCCGGGACAGAGTTGACCGAAAAGCGGGTTCTCTCCCAAAAGAAGTCGTGGTGATGGGCAATAGCCGGCATCTGGGTCTCGGAAAGGAACTCAGTCAAGGCAATCCCCAGTGGCAGATGCATCGGAATGGCGAGACAATTCTGAGGCACCACAATATCAATATTGAACCGCTCCACGAAACGATAGAGCGTGCTTTTGAGATAATCAGCCAAATCCCGAATCCGGTCCGAAACAAAACGGTCCCTCTGACCGGTTCCCCAAATCCGTTCGTTAATCCATTTGTTTTCCGAAAAACCGAAGTAGGCTTCCGGCACCACAAAGCTGATGTCCGGATTACGGTCGCTCTGCCCACTGTACCAGAAACTGACATGCTGATCGTCCCATAGTACCTCCGCCCATTTAGCACTCTCTAAAGATACTCCGTCCTGTCCGGCAAAACGGGTTGAAATGAAACCAATATTTTTTGACATAATTAACGTTTTACCTCAGGTATTAGGCCTTTAGGAGCAAACCTTAATGTGATCAATAAAATCATACCCATGAACATCAGCCTTATATGAGCAGCATTTTCTAATAAGTGACTTTTAATTATATTTGTATCAGATATGTGAGCAGTAATTTGAGATATAAACCATAAACCAAGTGGTTCACTTTGCACCCAAAAAAACCAAATTAAAAAGCCACCAATTATTGAACCAAAATTATTGCCAGATCCGCCAACAATAACCATTATCCAAATTAAAAACGTATATCTTAAGGGTTGATATGATACAGGAGTAAATTGACCATCAAGTGTAGTCAACATTGCTCCAGCAAGTCCAACGATTGCAGATCCAATAATAAATACTTGTAAATGTCTTTGTTTAATGTTTTTACCCATTGCATTTGCAGAAACTTCATTGTCTCTTATTGCCCTCATCATTCGACCCCATGGTGATTTAACTGCTATTTCAAGTAAAAATAAAACAATCAATAAGACTGCACAAAATAATAATGAATAAGATAATTTTACTATAATTGATGAAAGTTCAGTAATAGGAGTGTCTAAATAATTTGAGACTTTTAAAACCCATTCTTTTGATTGAAGCTCAATTTCGTAAGGTACAGGTCTTGGGAGACCATTAACGTTTTTAACTCCTCTTGATAGCCAATCTTCATTCTTTAAGAAATAAATAATAATCTCTGAAATTCCTAATGTAGCAATAGCTAAGTAATCTGATCTCAAGCCAAGAGAAATTTTTCCAATTATAAAAGCAGAAAAGGCTGCTAATAAAGCTCCTACAGGCCAAGATAATAAAACCGGTAAATTAAATCCTCCTAAATAACCTGTTTTTGCAGGCTCTATAGCTTCTATTTTTTCAATAGGGGTATCAACTAAATGACGCATAATGAAATACGCAGAAATTATAAAGGCAAATGAAATTAAGTATTTAATTCTTTTATTTAAATTACTTTTTTTAAATAATATAATTGAAAAAATGATAGCTAGGGTAAATATCATTAAACCAACTATTATGATTTCACCACCTGCTTCCCAAGCATTTTGGGTAGGTGGCATTGAAATAATAATATTTGCCAGTCCACCTAATGCGGCAAAACCCATTACACCAAAGTTAACAATACCTGCATTACCCCATTGAATATTTATGCCGAGTGTCATTATCGACGAAATTAAACATAAATTAAATATAGTTAGTGCTACATTCCAACTTTGGAAAAAACCAACAAAAAGTAATGTTATAGTCATTAAAATATAAAAAATTTTTATTCGTGAAGCATTAGTCATATTTAAATCTTTAAATAACTTTACCTTTGTAGATTCCAGTTGGTTTAATTAGTAAAACTAAAACTAATATCAAAAAAGATATAGCTATTTTGTAATCGGTTGAGAGAATTTGTGATAATCCTTCTGGAACAAGATTAATTGGAAGGAAGTAAAAAAATATTTTTTTATAAGCGAATGTTATTATTAATTCTGAAAAAGCTATAACAAATCCTCCTATTATCGCGCCAACAGGATTACCTACACCACCCACAATAGCAGCAGAAAAAATTGGTAAAACTAAATGAAGATATGTAAATGGTTTGTAACTTTTATCTAAACCATAGAGAGTTCCAGCAACACAAGCTAACGTACCAGTTATTATCCAAGTTATTAAAACAACCTTTTCAGGATTTATCCCTGATAATAATGCTAGTTCTTTATTGTCTGAATAAGCTCGCATAGATTTACCTGTTTTAGTTTTATTTAAAAACCAAAATAATAAAACAACTAGAAGCACGCTTAATATAATAGTAATTCCTTGAGTGGTTTTAAGGGTAAGGCCTTCATTTAAACCTGTTATATTTTTAAAAGTTCTAGCCTTTAAGATAAATCTTTCTCCGTCAAAGAAATTTCTATCTCCTGGACCGATTATAAATCGGATTAATCCACCTGTAAAAAACATTACTCCTATGGATACAATTAAATTAATTACACTTTTAGAATTTTGTTTTCGATAAAATTTAAAAATAAATTTATCTACAATAAGACAATAAGAAATTGTAAGTACTATAGCTATTGGTAAAACTATTATAGCTGTTGGAATTGGATGTAAAGTAATCCTGAGGCTTATAAATAACCAACTCAAGAGGATTGCACTCATAGCTCCAAAAGACATAAATTCACCATGGGCAAAATTTGAAAATCTTAAAACACTGTAAATGATAGTGATTCCAAGTGCTCCAAGAGCTAATTGGCTTCCATATGTCAGTCCAGGAATAATAATATAATTTGCAATTAAAGTAATACCATTTAAAAAATCCAAAATTATTTAACCTCCTAAAAAAGCCTGACGCACTTCTTTATTTGCTAAAAGTGAGCTCCCACTATCTGTAAAAAGGTTTTTACCCTGACTTAAAACAAAACCTAAGTCAGAGATTTTTAATGCTTGTTTTGCATTTTGTTCAACCATTAATACAGCAGTTCCTTGATCAGCTATTTCTTTTATTTTTGTAAACAAACCATCCATAATTATTGGTGAAACCCCAGCAGAAGGCTCGTCTAACATTAAAAGTTTTGGTTTTGTCATTAATGCTCGTCCAACAGCTACTTGTTGCCGCTGTCCACCAGACAACTCACCTGCATTCTGATTTTTTTTATCATTTAGGATGGGGAATAAATCATAAACATATTCTAACATCTTTTTTATATTACTTTGGTCTATGAAAGCTCCCATTTCTAAGTTTTCTTGTACAGTCAAAGAGGGAAAAATATTATTAGTTTGTGGTACAAAGCCCATCCCTCTTAATACTCTCTGTTGTGGAGGTAAATCAGTGATATCTTTACCATCAAAAACAACTTTTCCATGATTGATTGGAAGAAGGCCAAATAATGCTTTCATGGCAGTTGATTTTCCAGCTCCATTGGGTCCAACTACAGATGATATTTTTCCTTTGTAAACTCCAATATTGCAATTGATTACGATGTCAACAGCACCGTATCCACATGTTATTTTTTCTCCTGATAACAAATACATAATCTGTTAATTTTTACCTAAATATACTTCTATAACTTTATCGTTTTCTTTGACTTTTGATATTTCATCTGTCATCAAAATTGATCCTTCTGCCATGACAATTACTGGATCACATAATCTACTAATAAATTCTATATCGTGTTCTATCATGCAAAATGTATAATCAAATTCTTTGTTTAACCTTAAAATTGCATCACCTATTGTATTTAATAAAGTTCTATTTACTCCAGCTCCAACTTCATCTAGGAGAACAATTTTAGGATTAACCATCATTGTTCTGCCTAATTCTAATAATTTTTTTTGTCCTCCAGAAAGATTTCCTGCATACTCGTTTGATAAGTGTTTCAATTGCAGAAAATCCATTACTTCATTCGCTTTTTTAGCAATATGTTGTTCTTCTGATTTAATTTTTTTTGGTGAGAACCAAGTTTGTAATATTGACTCGCCAGTTTGATTTGGAGGCACCATCATTAGGTTGTCTTTAACTGTTAAAGAAGAAAATTCATGAGCAATTTGAAAAGTTCTTAAAATGCCAAGATTAAATAATTGGTGAGGTTCATAACCAGTAATGTCAATTTCATTTAGTTTTACAGTTCCAGAATCTGGTTTAATAGAGCCATTAATTATATTAAATAAAGTAGTCTTACCTGCGCCGTTAGGACCGATTAGTGCAGTAATTGAAGATTTTTCAATTTCTAAAGTTATGTTGTTTATGGCTCTTATACCACCAAAACTTTTGTAAAGGTTTTTTATTCCAAGCATATAAAAACAAAAAAGAAAGGCTTAAGAAAATATCCTAAGCCTTTTCTAATTTTACCTGTAACCAACTTTGTTGGTTTTTTGGTTGTCGATTAATATTTCGGCAAAACTTCCAGATGACTCGCCAGCACCAACAAGTTCTAGGGCTGTCGCTCCAACATAGTCTATTTCCTTTCCTGCCTTAATTAATTTTAGTGCTTTACCAAGTTCACCTGGAAAAATCTTTTCTCCAGGAGCGTTAGCTACATCCATAACACTAGCTTTAAAAACATTACTTTTAGTAGATTTTGACTTCTCCATTGCAAGCATAATTAAAGCTGCGGCATCATAAGACTCAGGTCCGTAAGGCCCAGACTCAAAACCTGCTGCTTTTGCTAATTCTGAATATTTAGCAGCGCCTGGGCTGTCTGTACCTGGAACAGATCCAATTGATCCATTTAGATCTGGACCAATAGCTTTAGGAAGAGAGTCACCAATCATACCATCGGGTAAGAAAAATTTATTAAATGCGTCGGCATCTAATGATGCTTGTATTATACCCTTACCACCCTGATCAAGGTAGCCTGCAACTATCAAAATATCACCGCCAGCTTGGGCAAGAGCAGCAACTTCAGCGCTGTAGTCCGCTTTACCATCCTCATGAGATGCTGTTATGGTAATTTTACCTCCTTTAGAGGTAAAGTTTTTTTGAATACTTGCAGCCAAGCCTTTTCCATAGTCATTGTTTGTATGTGACAAGGCAGCTGTTTTAAAACCTTTTTCCATCAATAAATCTGCTATAACCTCACCTTGTCTGGCATCCGATGGTGCGGTTCTAAAAAATAAGCCATTATCAGGTTCAGTTGATAGTGCTGGCGATGTTGCAGATGGAGATATCATAACTATACCATTTGGCATTGCTACATTTTTTAAAACAGCAGTAGTAACGCCAGAGCAATCAGCACCCATCATAGCATTCACTTTTTCTGCAGTAATCAATCTTTCTGCAGCAGCTTGCGCAGCAGCAGCGTCAACACATGTAGAGTCACCTCTCACACTATCTATTTTGCCATGAGTAAAGTTACCTGATTTATTTACTTCATCAATAGCCATTTCAGCACTTTTAGCCATCACAGGTGCTAAAGATTCAATAGGACCTGTAAATCCAAGAATAATTCCAATTTTTACATTATCTGCAATAGCTGGAAAAATTAAGGATACTGATAGCATAAATGAAATTAATGTTTTTTTCATAAATGTTCTCCTTAAAATTTATAATAGTGCTTAATTTATATAGAAATTAAGTAATTATGCGAATCAATTTTCAAATTACATTAAGTTAAAATTGTCTACCAAACTAACAAATAACCAAGCTAATTTGTAAAAATCACATCATCAAATCGGGTAGCCAAGTTATTATTGCAGGAAACATTATTAGTACTAATATAGTTAGAATATCTGCAATAAAAAATATGGTTACTCCTTTAAATACATCTGTGACAGGTATGTCCTTTCTCACGCCAGCAACTACAAAACAATTAAGACCAATAGGTGGAGTAATTAGACAGACCTCTGCCATTTTAACTACAATTATGCCAAACCATACACTAACCTGATTAAATGTCATTCCAAAAGGACTTTGATCTGCAGTGACATCTGGGCCGCCATTTAAAAGAATAATTGCAGGATAAACAACTGGTAAAGTTAACAATAAAAGTCCAATTGCATCAATAAACATACCCAAAACCACATAACCAAGTAAAATTAGAATTAGAACTATGTAAGGATCAAAAGGTAATGAAATAATCCAATTGGCAAAAGTTTCTGGTAATCCTGAGAATCCAAGAAATCTAACAAAAATTAACACGCCCCATATAATTGAAAAAATCATTGCAACTAGTTTAGCAGTTTCAATTAATGCAAAATTAAGTGAATTAAGTTTTAAACCTCTCATAACAGCTATGATGAGTACTACAAATGCACCTAAAGCACCTGCCTCTGTTGGTGTTGCCCAACCAGCGTAAATTGCACTAATAATAACAGAAATTACAATGGCTATTGGAATCACTCCTGGAAGTGCTCTGATTTTCTCATTAAACGTGTACCTTCTACCTGGAGGTCCTAAGCTAGGATTAATTTTAGCCCAGATAATTATTATTGCACCATAGACTATTGCTGAAAAAACCCCCGGCAAGAAACCTGCTAGTAATAGAGCTCCAACTGATTCCTCAACAATAATTGCATATATAACTAAAATAGCAGAAGGTGGTATTAACGATGCGAGAGTTCCACCTGCAGCGACTACTCCTGCAGCCAATTTTCGATCATATCCCTCTTTTAACATCTCTGGTATAGCTACCCTTGAAAAAACTGCGGCTGTAGCTGTTGAGGCTCCAGAAACAGCAGCAAAACCAGCAGTTGCAAAAACTGTAGCAACTGCGAGACCACCAGGTACAAAACCAATCCAAGCTTTTGCACAGTCATATAGTTGTTTTGTCATTCCAGCTTGATAGGCCAAAAATCCAATTAAAATAAAAATAGGTAATAATCCAAGAACAAATGTTACAGACTTAGAGTATGGAATAGCACCAATATTCGCAAGAGCGGGACCAACACCTATTAATTCAACCAATCCAATCATACCAGCAATACTTGCTGCAAATACAACTCTTACACCAGAAACAACTAAAATTAGCAAAATAATAGTACAAATAATACCAACTGTAGTTGGGTCTTCATACCCAATTCCAAAAATCCCTGATGGTTGTCCACTTAGTAATTTACTAAACATTAATTAGTCCTTAATTACCTTTATTTCTTCGTTAGCGAGTTCTTCAGGCGTCTTCATAATTGGAATAGCTATTGGCTCTATGTTTTTAAATACAATCATTCTTAAAAAACCAAATATTTCAAGGAACAATCTAAGTGCCCATATAGTAAAGGCAATTGGGACAAGTATTTTCGCTGGCCAAGTAGGATATAAATAATCATAAGTTGTATCACCGATTTTATATGCATCAATTGCAAATAACCAACTATAATAAATTAATATTAAAACAACTAAGAATGAAAAGATTGTAGAAAAAAATTCAAGTAGCCATTTAGCACGTCCTTTTAAATTTCCAACTAAAAGCTCCATTCTTATATGCGCATCTAATCTTTGTGCATATGCAACACCTAAAAAAGCAAAAATTGAAATTGATAGTTCCGATAATTCTAAATAGCCTGGCCACGGATAACCTAATACCCGTGATATTATTTGGAATGATGTAAGTATCATCACAACAAATAAAGAAATACCAGATATCCTTATTAAATAATCTTCTAATACGCTAAGGTGATTATTTGATTTAGTTAAAATTTTAGACATTTACAAATTTAGCATGTGTGTAAAAGATCACACACATGCCAAGAGATAACTATTTTGCTGTTGCAAAAATTAAGTCTAGTAAGGCTTGAGCATCAAATTTATCTTTATTTGCACTAACCCAAGCATCCCAAACAGGTTTACCTGCAGTTTTTCTAAACTCAGCTAAAGTTTTTTCGTCATATTTTATTTCTTTAAGTTTAGATTTAAACATCGGTAAATTTTTATCGTCAGCTTTTTTATAAGCAGCTTTCATTGAAGCTAGTGCTTCAGGCTTTAAATCTTGAAGCAGTTTTTGATATTGTTTAGGAAGTTTATTGTATGAAGTTTTGTTTATCACATATGGACAGTCAGAAGTTCCTGGTGATAAATTTGCGGTATACCATTCTGCAACTTCATGGATTTTATATGCAGCGTGAGCATATGTATATGGAAAGGAAACAGCGTCAACAGCACCTCTTGAAATTAATGTATAAACTTCACTAGCAGGAACTGTTTGCCTTATAGCTCCTAATTTTTCCATAGCTTTACCAACGCCACCACCAGCACGAACTCTCATTCCCTTAAAATCTGATAAGCTTGTAGGTGGTTTTCCTTTACCTAAGAATTCATATTGAGGTAGATTAGATGTCATGTAAAGCATAGCATTCCATTTAGCTAATTGACCTGAGACAATTGGATGATCATATACAGCTTGTCTAATCTTTGCATCTTTGTCAAAATCTCCCATTGGTAGAAAAGGCATAGTTAAAACCATTAATCCAGCATTTTTACCTGGGTGGTAAAAATTACAAAAAGCAGCCATTTCAAATGAGTTGGCTTTTAATCCATCTAAGTTTTCTTTTGATTTAGATAGTTGTCCACCATAGAAAATCTTTAGTTTAAATTTACCATTAGTTTCTTCAGATAATCTTTTTGACAATGTTTCTGCACCTTCAGTAAAAGCTCTTCTTTTTCCCCAAAGACTAAATTTCCAAAAAACATCTGGTCCATCAACAGCGGCAAGAACTAAATTTGCATATATGTTTGACATAAGAACCATCAAACCAACTGCAACAATTCTTTTAATATTAATCATTTATTTCCTCCAAATTAAATATAGTTTTATACTCAGCATATATAAGTAAAAGTCAAACAAGAAATATTAACAGATTAAATAAAATTCATCAGGAGAATTTATTAAAGATTTAGAGTTGAAAATTACTATTAAAAAGTTTTGAGAAGAAATAGCGTAATACCAGGAAAAGAAAATAATAGTATTACTCTTAAAATATCACTAAATAAAAAGGGTAAAACTCCTTTGAAAGTTTCAGCAATACTTACATCTCCTGCCATCTTGTTAATTATAAAAACATTTAATCCAACTGGAGGTGTAATTAATCCTACTTCTACGACGATAAGTGTTAATATTCCAAACCATATTGCTGTTTCTTCAGCAGACATTCCAAAATCCAATGTCATAATCAAGGGAAAAAAAACTGGTATTGTGAGTAAAATCATTGCCAAGCTATCCATCAAACAGCCTAAGAACAGATATAAAACAAGAATACATGCTACAATCAGATAAGGTGAAAGATTGTTTTCTAGTGCTATCTCGCCTAATTGGTTTGGAAGTTGTGTTAATGCTATAAATGAGTTGAAAAATTCTGCTCCTAAAAGTACTAAAAATATCATAGCAGAAGTAATTGCTGTACTCTCAATTACTTCAACCAAGTCTTTAAACTTAAAATTTTTATTAGAAATAGCAATTAGACCAGCTCCCCCTGCGCCAATAGCACCACCTTCTGTAGGAGTAAACCAACCTAAATAAATACCTCCTATCATCACCAAAAAAATTAGAATTATCTGCCATATATTCTTAAATAAAGACAATCTTTCTTTCCAGCCAACTCTATCTTTAGTTGGTCCAGAATCTTTTACAAATCTAACATATAAAGCGATTGCAAGTATGTATCCTAAAGCAGCTAGAATTCCTGGAATGAAAGCAGCTAAAAACATTTTAGCAATATTTTGTTCTGTTAAAATTGAGTAGATGATGAGTATTACAGATGGCGGAATTAATATCCCTAAAGTTCCACCAGCAGCCAGAGTTCCTGTACTTAGAGCTCCAGAGTATCCTAATCGTCTTAGTTCAGGAAGTGCAACTTTACCCATAGTGGCTGCTGTTGCTAGTGATGATCCGCAAATAGCTCCAAATCCTGCACAAGCGCCAATAGCTGCCATTGCAACTCCACCCTTTCTATGACCAAGACACGCGCCAGTAAATTTAAAAAGTGCTTCACTCATACCAGCTTTACCAGCAAAATTTCCCATTAATAAAAATAGTGGAATAACAGATAAAGAATAATTAGAAAATAAATGCCACGCACTAGTTTTAACTTGAGATAAAATTGGAAGCCATCCAGCTATTATAATAGTACCTGAACAACCAACTATTAGCATAGCCAAACCAATCGGCATTCTTAGCGCAAGCATAGAAAACAATATTGGAAAAGCTATTATGCCAAGCGTAAATTTATCCATAAAGTTATTTTCCTGTTATGAGGTTAATTTTAATTATGAATGTATAAAAACAGCAGATTGTTAAAAGAAAAAAAGAAGCAATTACAGGTAAAAAAGGTAACCAAATAGGAAATGCTAAAAGCATAGTTTCTTCTTGATAGATGTACATATCTTTTGCTCCTAAAATCATACGAGAGCTAAAGAACAATGCTACCACAGCAAATATTAAAGAACTAATTGAGTCTAATAAATTAATTTTATTTTTAGAAAGTTTTGCTGTTATAAAATCCACAATAACATTTCCATTTTTTAAATGACATAATGGTAAAAATGATCCTATAGCTACAGCACAAGCAATTTCTACAAGTTCAAAGTCACCCAAAATAGGAGATGAGAAAACTACTCTTCCAAAAATTGAAAAAATACATTTTGTTTAAATATGATTTTACAAAAACACTGTGTAAATGATATTTACGTCCAATACAATTTAATATGCGAATGTCATTTAAAAAGCAAGTCAGAAGAAATTATATATTTCAATAGATTTAATCTGTTAAGTGCTTTGACATTCATTGTAATCTGGACCCGGCTTCCACGCGTCGTCAAGGCACTGCTTCTGTTCCCAACGCCCTCCACCGCCATGCTTTGACTCCCATGCCTGCTTGGCCTCAGACCATGTTGGGGCTAGGTC
>OZSS01001356.1_pt1 | contig 11378 bp, 11 predicted proteins | sample 1779911 | NCBI WGS metagenome assembly OZSS01 (sample SAMEA2603589, study PRJEB24840) | metagenome | biome: Water; feature: Photic zone; material: Seawater sample | place: Mediterranean Sea | collected 2013-11-12 | depth 10 m | reverse complement strand
CGGGTGAGAGGTTCCTGGTTTAAATGGAAGGTTGATCCTTTTTTGGCCGACATGGTGGTGGTGAGTGCCCAGCTGGGGCATGGAAAAAGAGCGAATCTTTATTCCGATTATTCATTGGCGGTCTGGGATGAGTCCGGCAAACTGGTCACAGTGGCCAAGGCATATTCAGGATTGAGTAATGACGAGATCGAAGAAGTCGACAAATTCGTGAGGAAAAATATCACCGGTAAGTTTGGACCGGTTCGTGGGGTTACCCCCAGTCTGGTTTTTGAAATTGCCTTCGAGGGTGCCCAGTCATCAGGGAGGCATAAATCTGGGGTAGCTTTGCGATTTCCAAGAATTCAACGCTGGCGTAAGGATAAAAAAATCGAGGAAGCGGATACCCTTGAAGTGATCCGGGGATATGCCGGAATGAATGATGAGGTCTGCAATGAGACGGGACCCAAGAGCGATGCGGATGGGAATTTGCTTCTTTTTTAGAAAGGGGCAAAACCTAGTTCAAACTGGCTTTGAATCGGGCTAAGTTTTCTTTGGCCGCCAATTTACGATCAACCATTGGTTCGGGGTAATCCTTACCGATTACACAACCGGCGTGCTCCTGTACCTCCCGCGGGGCCAAATGAGGTTCGTAAATGTATTTTACGGGAAAGTTTTTTAATTCCGGTACCCAGTGCCGGATGAATCCCGCATCCACCGCGTCCACATTGAGGCTCGATTTTCCGTCCGGGCAGGGGTTGTAGAGCCGGAAATAAGGCATGGAAAAGGGAGCCACCCCGGATAGCCATAACCAGTTTGCATTGTTGAGGGCCCAATCACTGTCCAAGAGCCTTTGTTCAAAGACATTGCGTCCCTCTTGCCAATGTTGCCAAAGTTGGCCGCGTGTCAGAAAACAGGACACCGCATGGCGCCCTAGGTGATGCATCCATCCAGTTGAGTCTAATTGGCGCATTAACGCATCCAAAAGAGGGAATCCCGTTTGACCATCCTTCCAGGCTGACAGTTTAACCTCGTCCTTTTTGCCCCATTTTATTTTCTTACACATGGTATTGTCCTGATCGGAATCCCAATTGGGTACCGACAAGGAGAGGAGATAAAACATTTCCCGAAAAAGAAGCTGACCATGGAGTGATTCAGGCGGGCCCGTATGCTGGCCTTCCCGGTTGGCCCTCTCGACTTCCATCCACAACCGCTTCGCGGATAAGGACCCCGTTGCAATGTATGGGGACAAGCCAGTAGTACTCGGTTCCATAGGGTTTTCAGGCAAATTGGTGGAAGTTGTTTTGGGCTTTCTGAATGAATTGACGAAATCCTGCCTGGAGGAAACCTTGCGCTCTAGACGGGCAAGAGCCTCAGTTTCTCCGCCCCTGAAATAAAAATTTTCAGCAGTGGTTTTGAGGAATCCGAGTTCGGAGAATTTGTTTTTCAAAGAATTTACTGAATGAACCTCGCCGGCAAAATGACTGGAGACTTTCCTCAGGGAGAAGCCTTCGGGGGAATTTTTTAGATTTGCTGGTTCAGCAAGTGGATGGGGAATTTTGAAGAAACCTTCAGCATCTCTGGGATACGTGAGAGCAAAAATTTTCTCAATATCCTTCATCGATTTTGGGTTCTTAAATCCTGGTTGCGAAAGGGTTTTATCAAGATCCAATAGGGTATGGGTGGCTGGATGAAAATGGGAGTGAATGCTGGAATCTTTTGTGAGAAGTTCCGAAATCTTGCGACCATGGGGTTCAGAGCAATAGTCCGAAGAAAGTAATTTGAGATGATCGCCAAGAATGGACTTCAAGGATTGGATCGCATCTTGAGGAGAACCCCAGAATATGATCAGGGAATTGTCAGACTTGGATTGAATCCGGGAGTTTAAATCATCGAGATTTTCGCAGAGAAAACGCAAACGGTTGTTACCGAATTTTTCGAATTTAACACCGAATATCCTCGGATCCAAAATAACGATCGGCAACATGGATGTGATCTGATCATCGTTGATGATTTCGCACAGAGCGGGGTTGTCATGGAGTCGCAGACATTTGCGGAACCAAACTATGGCGGAGCTCATGGTGGTTGAAGAAATTCGGAAAGGGGTAAGAAAGTTAGAGGACTACGCAGTCTTAAGGGTGGCAAGGGCAGCCAGGGCACGGGCCCGCCCCTCAGAATGGTTGATGCAGGGTTCCGGGTAATTGCCTCCCAAATCAACCCCGTTCTCTTCGAGCATGGAAGCGGGAGCTTCCCAAGGTTTAAAAACATACTTGGAGGGGAGATTTTCAAGTGGAGGAATCCATCTTTTGGCATACGCACCACGGGCATCGAATTTTTCGCCCTGAGTAATGGGATTAAAAATACGGAAATAGGGAGCGGCATCTGCACCGCATCCGGCTGCCCACTGCCAGCCCTGGGTATTGCTGGCGAGGTCGGCATCGACCAAGGTGTCCCAGAACCAGCGGGCACCTTCCGTCCATGAAATTAAGAGATGTTTTACCAAAAAGGATGCAACCACCATCCGCACCCGATTATGCATCCAACCGGTTTCGTAGAGTTGACGCATGCCGGCATCGACCATCGGGTATCCGGTGTTGCCAAGTTGCCACCGCTCAAGGTTGGTCTGGTCCTCAAGCCAGGGAAAGGCTGCATACTTGGGTCGTAAAGGCTGGTCAGGGATCGATGGATAATGATAAAGCAAATGATATGAAAATTCACGCCATCCGATCTCGACCAGAAATTTATTTTCCCCACGGTGACTATCCTGGTTGTCTGCCTGAAGGACACTTTGACAGATTTGACGCGGGCTGATCAGACCCCAGGCGAGATATGGGGAGAGCCTGGAAGTGCCGTCGACAGAGGGATTATTTCGTCGGGTCGAGTACGAATGAGTAACTTCATTCACGGTTCTTTCCAGCTGAGCATGGGCAGCGGATTCGGAGACCGTCCAATGATCTTCCAGTTTTTGATGCCAACCGTGAGCCGGTAATAGATTGAGATCATCGAGGGATAGTTTTGGGGTAGGCGAAGAATGAAAACATAACCTGGTTGGATCGTAGTCGACCGGTTGCCTATAGATGATGGGACGGGACTTTCTCCAGTAGGGAGTAAATACCTGAAAGGGGTTTCCAGATCCGTTCTTGGTCTCCCAGGGTTCCTGAAGCAGGGAGGCATTGAAAGATTCGGCGTCAATTCCCGCCCGATCCAGGGCATCTTCAACTTTCTCCTGAGTGGATAAGCCGGGCGGATCATAAGTCCTTCCGTAGAACACCCTTACCGCACCATGATCCCTGGCAATTTGTGGAATCAGTTCGCCCGCTTTTCCCTTCGCGAGAATGAGCTCGCCGCCTAATTTGCGGATGTCCGAACCAAGGCTTTCCAAGGCGTGGTGTATCCACCATCGGGAGGCGGAACCAGGACTCCATTGACCCCCTTCCTCCGGATTCCAGATAAAAACAGGTAAAATCTTATAGCCTCCTGAAACCGCGGCGTGCAGGGACGGGTTGTCCATCAGGCGAAGATCCTTGCGGAACCAAACGATAGCAGTAGACCCGGAGGAATTTTCTGCAATCATGAATTCAACCGCAACATGGAGAGTCCGGCATCCACCTTGAGAATCTGTCCGGTGATGGATGTGGCTGCATCGGAATGAAGGAAGGCAAGGGTGGATGCGATCTCTTCCACTTCAGGGATTTTCTTTAAGGGATGCCTGCCTTCGATCATGGGTAGCATTTTTTCTCCGCCCACCATCGCGGTTCCCATTTCTGTGGGAGTCAGGGTAGGGGCCACCACATTCACCCTTACCTTGGGTGCAAGATCAGCGGCCAATGCAATCGCAAACCCTTCCAATGCCGATTTGGCCGCGGAGATGGCACAGTGGTTGGGCAGGCCGGTGCGGGCAGCCACTGATGAGAGCAGGGCGATTGATCCATCCAAACGGGGTAACAAGGCTTGAATCGCGGTGAAGGCATCAAGCACACTGGTTTGATAAGCTTCCAGCATTTGTTCCGTTTTGAGGCGCTTGATCGGACCAAGAATGACTTTACCCGGGCAGAAGGTCAGGGCATGAAGGGTTTCAGGCAGGGAGTTGAGATAGCTCGCCGGGTCGGTGGCACTGGCGGTGATCCACTGACACGACTCGGGCTTATTTTCGGGAATGCTTCTTGAAAGAGCGTAGACCTGGTGACCTGCTTGAACTGATAAATCCACCAGTGCACGGCCGATCCCGCGGGAAGCCCCAATGATCAGGTGGTTAGTGGTATTTGGTTTACTGGTTGAATCCACATTGATAGATCGTAGAATTCTTCAGATTAGATCAAGTTATTACTTTATCCTTCTCTTGCCTTTTTTGAATAATGTAACAACATTCAAAAGGTCATGATGAACCGCGGAGGAAAAAGAATGGGTGCCGGTCGCCCCAAGGGTACCAATCACTACGGAGAGCCCACCAAACCGGTGCGTATTCCCGTGAGTAAAATTGATCGTGTGCTTCGCTTTGTCTGCGAGCGTGAAGATGGGATTCCCCTCTATGGAAATGAAGTGCCCGCCGGATTTCCCTCACCGGCTGATGATTATGCCGAAGGGGTTCTTGATTTGAATGCTCATCTCGTACGCGAACCCACTGCCACTTTTTTTGTGCGAGCCCGGGGGGATTCGATGATTGGGGCGGGGATTCATGATGGTGATCTGCTGGTGGTTGACCGCAGCCTGGAAGCCACCAATGGCAAGGTGGTGATTGTTTCAATTAACGGAGAGCTAACCGTAAAAAGGCTCCGCCAAGCCAAAGGCCGAACCTGGCTTATACCCGAAAACCCCGACTACCCCCCCATAGATTTTCAGGAACAGGATGATACCCATTTATGGGGAGTGGTCACGAATGTGGTCCACTCCCTGTGATTGCTCTGGCGGACTGCAATAATTTTTATGTTTCCTGCGAGCGGGTTTTCCGGCCCTCGCTGGAAAAACGCCCGGTGATTGTACTTTCGAATAACGACGGTTGTGCAGTTGCCCGTTCGAATGAAGCCAAGGCCATTGGCATTCCCATGGGTGCCCCGTATCATCAGATTCGGAAACTTTGTGAAGGAAATGGCGTAGTCGTCCTATCTTCGAATTACGAGCTCTACGGGGATATGTCGAGCCGGGTGGTCTCGGTGCTTGCCCGTTTTGCCCCGGAACTGGAAGTTTATTCGATTGATGAGTCTTTTCTTGATTTAACCGGCGTACCGAGTCCACTCCAGCTGAGTACACGGATGCGTGATCAGGTCAAACAGTGGACCGGAATCCCGATATCGGTGGGACTGGGGTCCACCAAGACCCTGGCCAAGGCGGCCAATCGTCTGGCCAAAAAGCAGGGAATCGGTTGTCAGCTTGTTGCAAAAGATGACCGCGAGGCATTGGAACGGCTTGCGATTGAGGATGTCTGGGGAATCGGGCGAAGATTGAGTGTTCGTTTGCGGCGAATCGGCCTCCTCAATGCCTGGCAGTTTGCCCGGGCTCCTTCGCCCTCCATTCGGGCAATTGGGGGGGTGACTTTGGAGCGTACACAGCGTGAACTGGGGGGAATATCCTGCCTGGAAATGGAGGAGATTTCGCCCCCCCGCAAGAATACCTGTTCCTCTCGCTCCTTTGGCAAACCAGTCATGGAACTGGAAGAACTCGAAGAAGCCGTGGCCAACTATGCTATCCGAGCCACCCGGAAGGTCCGTTCGGAAGGCTCACTTGCTTCCGGTTTACAGGTGTTCATCATGACCAATCGTTTTCGGGAAGATCAGCCCCAATATTCCAATTCGCGGGTTCTCGGTCTTGATGAGCCAACCGATGACCCCATCCGGATCGTTCAAAATGCCAAAAAGATGCTGCGGGATATGTACCGTTCCGGATATGCCTACAAAAAAGCGGGGGTGATTCTGCTGGATCTGGTTTCATCGGCTTCCCGTCAGGGTTTACTTTTCGAAGAGCATGGCAGTCCGCGTCGTCAGGATTTTGTCAATGCGGTGGAAGAAGCCGCGTCCCGCTATGGTGGGGGTGGAGCCTTTTGGGGAGGTCAGGGGATTGGCAAACAATGGCGAATGCGCCGGGAAATGCGTACTCCCCGGTACACCACCCATTGGGATGATCTTCCGTTGGTTAGATAAGTGAAAGTTTTTTCCTATTTACCGAAGTCAAAACAAGCAATTTGCTCGCCGTTACGGGCGAGTAGGTAGCCATTGACAAAGGCGGGTCCGTTCCAGCAACGGGCATTGCCAAGGAGTTGACGGGAGGAAACTTCGCGGAATTTTTCCGGGGATGCATCGATCACTGAAAGCACGCCGGAATGACCAAGAATCAATAGTTTTTGATCAAGCAGTAGGATTCTTCCATAGCTGTACTTCTTTCCCCGCCACATCAATTTACCCGTTTTCGCTTCCAAACAAACCAGTAGATTTTCACTGAATCCGTAAATATACCCATTCTTGAACACGGGGTTGGAAAATTTTGCCTTTAAGTTTTTAGATGTCCAGGAGGATTCGACGCGATACTTTACACTGCCTGGTTCGCGGGCGACAACAAAACATTCAGCCCCTTTCCCATAACCAGCAGCGAGCACGAAGGAATTGGATGAGACCGGAATAGGCTGTGCGATCTGTACATTGTTCATGAAAATCTTCCAAGGTTTTTCCCAGAGGGTTTTACCGTTTCTGGGATCCAGGGAAACGATCTTTCCCACAACGGAGACGAGCAAATGGTCTTCACCTAGGAGGCGGAGGATTTCCGGGGATAGGTAGACACCCTTACCGACCAGTTGAGATTTCCAGAGTTGTTTTCCCGTTTCAATTGAATAAGCCTTTGCCGCTGCCGATTCACCACCCAAACTTAGGATGATCATATCATTCCAAATCAGCGGAGAGATGGAAAGACCCCATTCAGGAAATTCATAATCATCGGGGATGACAGGAATATTCCATTCCACTGTCCCCGTGTTTGCATCCACACGGCATAACCGACCATTGGTAAAAAGGGCATAGATTTTCCCCATGTACAATGTGGGGGTTGACCGCGGACCCGTACCGCTAAACATGTCATGCCATTTTGTGTTTTCTGCCACCCTCCAAACTTGCGTACCATCCTCTAAACTTCTGGCAATCAACAGTTCTTGTTCCTGCTCCTGCTCCATGGTGACCACGAGTTTCCCGGAAGTTACGATCGAGGAATGCCCAACTCCGCATGCGGTGGACCATCTTTCCTTTGCTGGTTTGGTCCAATCGATGGAAATGGTTTGTGCCGGAATGTGACCATTTCTTTTTGGTCCGCGGAATTGATTCCAGTTGGCGGATAAGTCCCTTAATGGTGGTTTGTAAAAATCGCGTTGTGGATCCTCACTCCTTGGAATGCTACTGGATAAGTCCAAGTGGGGTATCATTCCACCCCGCCATTCCATACTTATGCATCCGCTAAGCAGAAGCAGGAAAAGTGATGGAAAAAGAGATTTACGAAATTTTTTTATCCCTGGAGAGCTTCTTCGATTGCCTTGATTAACTTTCTGGAAGTCGGAGAGGTCATGCTGCCAAAACGGTCAATGGGATTGCCGTCCTTACCCACAAGAATTTTTCCAAAATTCCATTTAACATTTCCCTTGAGGGGTCCGTTCTCACCAATGATGTCTTTGTAGATTGGATGGCGATTTGGTCCGTTCACATCGATCTTGGAATACATGGGGAAGCTGACACCGTATTTAGTTGAGCAAAATTCCATGATTTCAGATTCGGACCCAGGTTCCTGTCCTCCAAACTGGTTGCAGGGAAAACCGCAAACGACCAAGCCTTTGTCCTTGTATTTATCGTATAGTTCCTCAAGTCCCTTGTACTGACGGGTAAAACCGCAACGGGAAGCGACATTTACCATTAGAATGACTTTACCCTTATGCTCGGCAAGGGTGGTGGACTCTCCGTCAATTGATTTCAGGTCGTGGTCGTAAATGGATTTTGCGGTGGCTGTCATAATGATTGCAAGATTAAGAAGAAAAATAAGTGTCTTCATGGTTGTTTTGGTGATTTAGGTTGAGATGGAATGTTGGTTGGTTGAATTTTAATCCGTCGTATGGGTATGTGAATTTCTGATCTTTTGAAGGGACCGGGGATAAAAGGCCCGTTCCAGTAAACGCCGTAAGGTGCCCCGTCGGGTTCAAAAGTGGTATTTTGATCAAGCCACTGGGTAAGCCGACTTACATTATCCAGAAATTTTTTTTCAGAATAGCTTCCACGGATACCGATCGAGACAACCTTACGAGGAGGAATTTTGCGTATCTGAACCTGATCCGAAGATACTATTTTTCTGGAAAGATCTTTACTCCCAACAAAAAATCTCATTTTGCCCGGATTTATGTCCGCTTCCACGGGGGTAGTCATGGAAATATCATTTTGGTTGATGTACCGGAATAATTTTCGAAACAGCCCGTTGTTCTCACTAAAATAGGATTTGTCCGTAGACGCCTCCATCGCCATACGCACGGGGAGTTCCAAAACCACAATTTTACCCACCGGTGTTTTGTCATGCATGTTTTCGTACGCAAACAAACTAAAGGAAAGCATTGTTGAGGCGATGAAGAGTATAAATTTCAATAACCTATTCATCGTTTCATATGTAGGTTTAGATCAACTAGAAACTTTTCTTTCCTGGAAGCGATGGCAGAAAACCGAAGGTCTGTCATTTTTTTGGAATTATAAAATCAAGTTTTGATAACGCGGAAGGTCAGATTAATACGGGGGCCAATCGGTTTTGCAGTGCGGGGAATCTCATGCAGCCAATGATGCTGGGTGGGACCGCTCATTAAAAGAAGACTGCCATTTTGTAATAATATTTCATGTTTCAGTTGGTTGGCTTTATATTTCTTATGCCTGAATTTGAATTTTCTCTCCGCTCCCAAACTCACGGAGGCGATCACCGGGTTTTTACCCAGTTCTTTTTCGTCATCACTATGCCATGCGACCCGGTCTTTCCCATTCCGGTAGTAATTGATTAAAACTGAATTAAAGGAAATCCCAGCGATCGGTTCGATGGATTTTTTGATTTCCAGGAGTTCGTCCGTCCATGGTTTTGCTTTCATTTGAATACCCGAGTAGGAGTACGACATTCCAATGTCCCCATGCCAGGATTCGAGACGAGGAACCAGGCTTTCCTTCCCGTAAAACTTGATCCTGTTTTGCACCCATGGGATATTATCCTTTAGTCTGTGGAATAATTCTTCAGCAATCTCAATCGGAAAGTGTTGAGAAAACATTTGTAGTTCGGCATCTGGAAGAGAAATTTGCATGGAATCCCTCAATCTATCCGAAATCTACTCCTTTGAAAATATGGCCAAGTGCTCGGACTCCGCATTCAGGGCATCCTGCACCACTTCCTTACATTTCTCAAATTCCTGATCATCGATTTTTCTGCGTCTCAAAAATTCGGGGGCAAGGGAAAGCTTCACTTTGTAACCGCTGTTTCCAAAATCGATATCCTTAATAATGTGATTCGCGAGACCAACCAAATCGATCAGTTTGTGAATGTTTGGATCCTCAACACCCATCCTCATGCTTTTTTTTACGGTGTGATGCCAGCGAGTCGATTGTTCGACAATGGGAGAGATGCCCCATTTTTGAACGACCAAAGCTCCAAGAACATCGTGTTGAAGGGAGCGAAAATTCAATTCCGTTGAATGGAAGCTAAGATTATTTTCAAAAGCGTATTGAATTTCCCTAAAGAAATTTTCCGATGAAAATTTTAATTTAGCGACTTTTCCCAAGTCATGCAGTAATCCACATGAATAAGCATGGTCACTAAATTTCGATTCAAACCTCTCAGCAAGTGCTTCTGATGCAATGGCAACTCCACAACTATGCATCCATAAATCTTCAAGTTTAAAATCTGAACTGCCTTCCAATTCTTCAAAAAGTTTAAAAACTGAGGTGTTAAGTGCGATTTTTTTTACATTTTCAAGACCCAGTCTTTGAATTGCATCGGAAATGGATGTGATTCTTTCAGCACTTCCCTGCCTGTATTCAACATTGTTGGCAAATTTTAGAATTTTCGAGAATATAGCCTTATCATTTTTAATCACATCTCGAATGGCAAATAAGGCAGCATTGGAATCAGTAATGATTTTAAGTAAATCATTCATGATCAGTGGAATACTGGGTAATTCCCCGGCCAGGCTTTCGACAAGATCATGGTATTCGATTGTAGTTTCGTTTGTCATAGGTACTTTTTTCATGACAGGATCAATCGGATAGATCAATAAAATAGCTTGCCCAATTTCCCCAAATTAAGAAATTTTTTGATATTTTTAATCGGTTAGAGAGAGGACCAAAAGTTTACTTGGGCAAAAAGCATCAAATCTTAATTCCTTATCCATATCTTCAATCCCCAGGCCATCCGCTTTATGAAGTTTCTGTTCATTGACCATGGTTTCTCCCTCAATCAGTTGAATCCAAAGATTGGGTAATCCGGGGTTTGGCTTCCAATTAAAATTTTCTCCAGTTTGCAGTCGAACCATGGACACTTCTGCATCTTGACGAATTTCAATGGAATCACCCCGTCCGTCCCCCGAAAAAAGCAAGTTCATGTTGTTGGCAAAATTTTCAGTGGTTAATTTCTTTTGAGCATATCTAGGCTTTCCACCTCCCTGATTTGGCCGCATCCAAATTTGGTATAGCTCAGTCTTTTCAGAATCGGATGGATTGAATTCGCTATGTTGAACACCCTCTCCGGCACTCATGTATTGTAGGTCTCCCGCCTCCATCACTGACCCGTTACCCATACTGTCCCGGTGCTCCAGTCGGCCGGACAGTAAATAGGTGAAAATTTCGGCATCCCGATGCGGATGGGTTGGAAACCCGCCTCCTGGTTCAATGACATCATTATTCATGACCTGTAATGAATGAAATCCGCAGTGATCAGGATCGTAATAGTTGGCAAAAGAGAAAGTGAATCGTGCATGGAGCCAGCCATGCTCCGCGGTTCCCCGTTGATGGGCAGGTCGGTATTTATATATCATAAATCTTTTTTTATCGGTGTTCTTCTCTTCTTCCAAGAATTCATTGGACGGTAGTTCTTTCAATATTTTTCATTTGCGATAAAGTAACGGAATGAAAATTGTTGTGATCGGGGCAGGCATATCCGGATCGGTGTGTGCATGGAAACTTGCTAAAGACGGGCATGATGTGACCCTTGTGGAAAAGGGCAGGGGTGTGGGTGGTCGAATGGCAACCCGCAGGATGGAGGGGGCAAAAATTGACCACGGCGCCCAGTTCTTCACGGTCAGGGATCCAAGAATGGTAGAACTTTTATCTCTTTGGCAGTATGAAAAAGCGGTGATTCCATGGTACGATCATATTCCGGGAAGACCGGATGTCCCCAAAGGGCAAAGATACCGAGGTTCTGAG
>OZSS01001355.1_pt1 | contig 11378 bp, 6 predicted proteins | sample 1779911 | NCBI WGS metagenome assembly OZSS01 (sample SAMEA2603589, study PRJEB24840) | metagenome | biome: Water; feature: Photic zone; material: Seawater sample | place: Mediterranean Sea | collected 2013-11-12 | depth 10 m | reverse complement strand
GGAAAATAAGCCGCCAGGATAGGGCGTGTAATCAAAACGGTAATCAACGTTTGCAACTGGGCTCGCTTGCAAATCTGGATTTCCATAAAAGGGGTCAGTTCCTACATACTTTCTCTGAATAATAGGAACCAACTCCTTAAACTGCTGTTTAGCAACTGTTTCCGCATAATTAAACCGGAACGTCACCTTATCGTACGGATTCAAATCAAATCCAAATGATGGCAGCTGATCTTTTCGCGAATAGTCCGCATCCTGCGCATATCCATCTCCAACCCTATTCAAAAGACCTAGTCCTCCGCTCGGCAGTAACGTACGAGCAAAATCAAAATTATCTGGTTCTAGAAAAGTCTTCAACTCGAACTCTTCGTGCCTAAATCCGCCGCGAAGTGTCAAATAATCCGCCACGGGCAGATCTAACATATAATAAAAGGCATCCAGATTTTGCTCACCATCGTATTGAATGTCTGCAAAGGAGCTGTAGACCGCCGTGTTGGAGTTCGCAACGTACAAGTCAGCTAAGTTATCTTCCCAGTTGCCGACTAATTCATAATTAATGGATGTAGCAGGTTTCTTATTACTCATGGTTTGTTGGAAAAAGGTTCTCTCTACACTGTCTTGAAACAAACCAACTTTTAAATATCCCGTATCATCGGTCCAGTTCTCGAAATCCCACTTGTAATCAAAAGCGGATTGGTCGCTTTCTTCTACTATTTTTTGCCAAATATGCTGATAGTTTCCAAGCTGCTCACCCGCATCAAGAGCTACATAAGTTCCATTGGAAGCAACACCCACCTCAATACTAGGCAGCACCCCCGCACGGTTGTAATCATCATTTTGCCAACCGTATTCAGGAATCACAAAGTCTAACTCAGGATGCTGCTCAATAAAATCCCTCACTGCCTGCGGCATCTGGCTAATATCATATCTATTTGCTTCCACTTCCAAGTCATATGACTCTCCCGACGAATTGGTAAAAGTGTTCAACCACGCAGCCTCAGGTACATACCAACCCAATATCCGGCCAAAAACCCGCGCCCGTGATGCGCTAGAAAAATATGAACTGACATCAACATTGGAGTCGTAACCAGTGCTGCCATCATATTCTGCTTCGATCTCAAATATTTTTTCACCGGGATACCAGTAATAATCTAAGAGTTCATTCTGCTGCTTTAATGCAGATGAGCTTTTGGAAAGTTTCACATTAATCTGAGGCTCTTTAAATTCAAATGCATGCAGCGATATCGGCTGCATAGGAAGCGTTATTTTAGAACTCAGCTGATCCGAAGAAGTATCTCGTTCCGTATAAAAAATGCTTTCTGACTTACGATATGGCAGATAATATTTAGATTTTTTTTCCGCTAAATCGGAAGAGGCATCAACAAAGTCGATATAGTCTGAATTGAACTGATTTCGCCCACGCGTGTCAGTTGCCTGAATCGCATCATCCTGTGTATTATGTGTAAACAGATGCAGATAATTGATGTCTATCAAGGCGTGCTCAAACCCTGCGCCAAAAGCCCCATTCCAATTAATCTCTTCCGTGCTTTTACTGATATCAAAAAGCTCTGACAAACTCACGGCATCGCTACCTAACTCGTCAAATGCAGCAACATTTCCATCCGCAATAATCCCGCTGATTTGAAAATTCTCGTTCGTACCGTAAATATACTTATCCGAGGTTTCGGTTCTATGCTTCGCTTGCGACTCATGATTGAATGCCGCGAGAAACCCAATTGCTATGTCCTCGCCAAAAAAACTGACCTCCGAACGTTCACCAACCTCAACTCCCCAGCTTAGATTTTGAGGTTGCTCGCCTTTGTTGACACCAAATGAGGCTGGAACGATTTGAGCCGATGGATCTGAATAGTCTGGCGTGCCAATGCTATTTTCTTCCGCAGAGTCTGGAGGTGGATTAAAATCTCTTTTTCCAAAAAAATCATTATCACGATGTGTATGAGTAAGAAAATTATTCCCATCTGCATCACTATCGTTCCACTTTGTCCCAACACTAAATTTTAGGATGCGCTCTTCCGGAATACCCCGCAAAACAATATCCACCGCGCCGCCTGATGCATCCCCCTGCTGATCGGGTGTAAACGACTTAACCACCTGAACGCTCTCGATTAACGAAGAGGGATATTGGTCTAGCTGAACCGCCCGTTTATCCGGATCAGAGGTTGGCAACCGAACCCCGTTTAATAACGACACCACATACCGGTCCGGCAAACCCCGAACTACCGCATACTTACCATCCTGAACCGTTGTTCCTGATACTAACTTTAAAGCGCCCGCGGCATCGCTAGCACCCGCCCGACTAATAAGGTCCGCTCCCACCGAATCCATCAGCGCCGAACTCTCCATCCGCAAATTGAGCAACCCAATTTCACTGGCACCCCCGAGCTGAATATCCCGCACCACCAGCTCATCCATCTCCTCATATTCACCGACCAATTCTACGTTCACATCTGTCAAGGAAGAACCCGTCACGATTACCTGCGGACGTGTTAAACGACTGTATCCGTTGGCTGCAAAAATCAGCGTGTAACTGCCTGGCATAAGCCCATCTTTATAGAAAGACCCACTGCTCTGTGTCCGAAGTTCGTCTCCTGTTTCCGAGATCGTAACTCTCACATTTGCAAGCGGAACTTCAAAATCCTGATCTGTCACAATGCCTCGAATACCTCCTGCTTGCGCCCAGCTAAGAAGAGGGAGTAACACTGTGAATATGGTTATTAATTTGAGCATACGGAGAAAATACATGAGCGCTGAAAGCTATGAGTTACGGCGGGCTTCCACAATCGATAAATTGTTAGTGTTGTGTTAGGCATCATGTTTTACCAAGGTATTTCAACACTATCCGACAATGAAACCAGCTTAGTTGTTATCTCTTCAGATAAGACAACATCATTGCGTATCAGAGACTGAACGATGATCGTCAAGTCCTCGACTCGGGGTCTTGAATTTGGATTTACGCCCGCCTGATCTATCGCATCAAGATAAGCTGTATATGACGCATCCTCATTGCCTACAGCCATAAAAGCTTCCGCACATGCAATCAATAAATCAGCCCGATAGATATTAAATATACTTGTCTTAATTTCATTATACTTATTTCTCAAGTCTACAGCCTGTACTGCGGCGGCTTCTTCTTTTCCGATCGTAAAAGCAGTTGTAATGTTTGATGATTTAAGAGGAAAATACATCCGATGGCCCAAGCTAACCGTGGATATTAGAGCCGCTGCTTCATTAAAAAATCTCTCAGCGTTTATCGTGTCGTTAAAATCATAAGCACTGACGGCCATTTTGTGTAGCCATTCAACACGATACATAATCGGAAGTGTTTTGGTATACAGTAGAATTTTTTCAGCCAGTTCAGTTCTTTTTGCTTCGTCGTCATAATAATACGAATAAAGAGCAACATACCCATCGATGGCAGCACATTTTCCCTCAAACGTTTCACCGGTTGCTAACATGTCATTAATGATTATCGCCGCTTCATAATCTTCACCGACCAGCGCGAATGCTTTCAATTTGATAAAATCAGCCTGCTCCGTCGGTAATACATTTTTACTCCAATCCTCAGACTTAACCTTTTCGTCTTTTTCTAAATAATAAGCAGATAAAGCCACTTTAATTCTATCCACTCTAAAATCATCATACTGTTCTAAAAACACCCGTTCTGCATCCGAAAGTTGCGGTTCTGCAGATTTTAAGCTGGTTATCTTATATGCGATTGCCTCGACCTGCTGAATCAATATCTCAGCCTTCTGGACAATTCCCTCTTTGAAATAGGCAGTAGCCAACTGCACTTGTTTTTGTTGCTTCCGCCAATTTTCTATTTTCTCAATAAACTGTTCTGCCAATTCATATTCTTTCGATTCAATCAGCGTATCCACCATTTTTGCCAATTCCCGATTTCGCGTACGCTCATGAGGCACGGTCGGCATCTTGTTAATGGCATCAAACGTGTTCACAATGAGAAAACGTTGCTCCCCGTCCAATAAGCCCGCTGCATGATTAGGCTCTTTTGAACAACTGACCAACAAGGCAACGAAAAGAAAAATGGGTAAAAGTTTCATACAATATCCAATCAAATTTAAAAAAAGGCCGGTGATAGAAAATGCCTATCACCGGCTCATTACAACTGTCTAATGGAATATTAGAAAGTTGTTACGCGGAAGAACTTAGCTGAAGATCCAACGGCATCATCACCGAAGAACATAGTTTCACCCGTTCCTGTAAGCGTAGCTTCTGTAACAACATTAGATGTAAAGCCAGCGTTTGCTGCACTTTCAACGTTGTAGAATTCACCTTTAACAGTGCTGAAGCTAATGTATGCACCTGTATCGATTTCTGTAGAAGCAACCGAGTCACCAGAAAGCATACCAAACTCATACGCTGCAGACCAACCTGCCAACCAGTTATCCGTTGTGCTAAAAGCACCACGGTATGAAACCTGATCGAAGAAGCCGTCGTTGGTAGGAGTTGAATCAGCTGTAACAGCGTCATTAGCTGCACGCGGATCCAATGCTACTACGTACTCAACATCCGCGTTATGAACCGCAACCGCGTTTGTAGCGTATGTCACAGAAGCGATCGGAAGGTCCGTTGCTTCAACCACGTCAAATCCAGCATGACCATCCAACTGTATAGTATCGATATGACCACCCAAAGCAACGTCGTACACAACAGAGTCAGTCAACTCGTTCATGTAACCGTCAGTCTGTGCCCAGTATGCATTAGTGAAACCGGCATCCGTCAAACGAACCATATCGTTAGAGAATGAGTTAGCGTTGTAAGCTACACCATATGTCTCTTCCAGCGAAGGAACTGTTTTGATAAAGGTACGTTCTGTGTATGTTGGAGTACCTTTCTTCAGCGGAATATATGTTGCTCCCGCTGCATGATCCCAGCCAGATCCACCGTCATCGTCATATTCTGCATCGATCAAAGCACCGTCGCCTTTGGCCGCCCCGATGAAAATCGAGTTACGAACCTGCAAACGAACGTTATCACGCAGTGCCATACCATGGTCACCTGAGATTGAGTTACCGATTACAGTAAAGTTGTACAACGTAGAAGTGGTATGCGGCTCGCAGTCAGAGTCTTCTGAACCATCCATCTCGATACAGTTGTCACCAACACCTGAACCCTGCTTAGCTTCAGCAGAGTAACCCTGAACGATCAGACCATGCTGAACCTTACCACGCCATCCCTGGTCGCAGTCTAGGCTGTCATCACCGATGTTGAAGATGGAAATATATTTCATACATACTGTACCACCCCAAATTTCGATACCATCGTCAACATTGTTCATGATTTCGATGTGGTCAACCTGTGTTTCACGACCAATACCACCCATAGAAAGACCATTCAACTCTGATGCTTCTTCCAGAACCTGTCCACCGTAACGGAAAGACACATAAGAGAGCGTTCCAGCATCATAGTCATCATTGTTTCCGCCGTATTCTTCAGTTCCGTCGCCACGTGCCAACAGTCCTTCCATAACACGCTTGTGTGTACCAACAGCATTAGGCGTGTCGATATCAGTTCCGTTTTTCACGGCACCTTTGTACACGTGAGAAGAGATGATACCATCACCCATGATGGCCAATGAACCCCACTCCTGACATGCAGGACGCCAAGTTTGGAAGTCATCGTTAGCTGATGTGAAGATAATTGGACGGTCTTTAGTACCAGCAGCAAAAATCTGCGCACCGGCTGTAACAGCCAATGTGCCACCATCACTGGCGATGATTGTACCCGGCTCAATTGTCAATGTAGCACCAGGAAGAACCGTTACACGGTTAGTCATGTTGTGCGTATCAGATGCAGACCAAGTGACTGAATTAGAAATATCACCTGCGTGATATACCGTAGCCGCTTGAGCACTCAATGCCATTGCAGCGACAGCTGCAACAATGAATTGCTTCTTCATTAATTTATTCTCCTTTTATGATTAGTTAAAATGCGGTCGCCCGCGTCTTATAAATTTTGGAACGCTGAATATGAAACCGCGATTGTGTTAGGAATATGTGAGCGTGAGATTGAGATGCGATTAGGCTACTATTTTCGATCTATGAAAGATCGATTTCGTTTCGATGAGATGCGGAAAAAACCTACGCCCCGCGCTCAATTCGGCGATGCGCCTGCATCAATTCCCCGGGGTTAGTCTGCGCTGCCAGCAGCGAAAGTTCACCGCACAGCACCGCTGCCGCACACTGCCCTGCCAATTTTTGGGCATTCAGTCCCGGCTTCTCTTCTCCGGTCAAGCCCATGCGCTCGAGATTCTCTTGCACAAACGGTAACCCTTTACCATTACCCACCGTTCCCATAATCAAATTGGGAAGTGTCACCGAGAAATAGAGTGCTCCTTCACGCACTTCGGCAAAGGTGATCGCCTGCGATCCCTCCACGATATTGGCGGCATCCTGTCCTGTGGCCAGATAAAACCCCAAAAGCATGTTCGCCACATGCGCATTCGCACTACGTATGCCGCCTGCCAGCAACGTGCCAATCAGGTTTTTACGCACATTCAACTGCACCAACCGCTCCGGTGATGTTTTAAGAAAACGCCGGCACAACTTTTCCGACACTGTTAATTCCGCCACCACATATTTTCCGCGACCCAAAATGCCGTTTACCGCCGTTGCTTTCTTGTCAGAGCAAACGTTACCCGAAATAGATTCATACGAAAGTGAAGGAAATCGCTCCAACAGGTGGTTCATCACCGCTTCCGCTGCCTGTGTGCACATGTTATGTCCGGCGGCATCCCCCGTTTTGAACGCCAGTCTCAAAAAAAGAAGATTGCCTGCAATTTGCGAATGCAACTCGATCAGTTGCACAAAACGCCCCGTTGATGCAGTCGCCTCTTTCAACCCCGTATCATCCGCTTCAATCTGCTGCAATACACGCACAGCTTCCCCCGCGTCCGGCGCCTCCAGCAGGATCGAGCGAGTCATCCGGTCATCCACCAGCGTGATGGAAATTCCCTTTTCCGTATGCATGGAAACGCGCGCGCCACGATTCACCGAGGGCCATAGCGGCGTTTCATACGTTGCCAGTGGCACATCAATCTCACCCTCAATCAACCCGCCGGAAACACGCATCGGCCCTACAAATTGCATCGGTATCTGTGCTGCATCGCTCATATGCCCATCGAAACCCGAATTGAAGGCGTTGTCAAATGAAGAGCGAAATTGCTTGTCGCTTTTTCTCATGATTCATCTATAACCAAATCCTAATCGTTTTGTAATTGTACCCATTCGACAAAAGAAGGAAGCATTGAACGCATGGAAAAGGTCAAAATTCTAGTGGTGGAAGACGAAGCTCCGATTCAGGAATTACTGCAGTTCAATCTCGAAAGAGTGAAATACAAAGTAAAGGTCGCCGACTCCGGCGAAGAAGCGCTAAAACAGGCCTCCAAATTCAACCCCGACCTTATTCTGCTCGATATCATGCTCCCCGGAACCGATGGACTCGAAGTTTGCAAAACCCTCAAAGCATCCTCAAAAACCGAAAATATTCCCATCATCATGCTCACTGCCCTCTGTGAAGAGGCCGACATTGTCACGGGCCTTGAACTGGGTGCCGATGACTACATAACCAAACCTTTCAGCCCACGCGTGCTACTAGCTCGTGTCAAAGCCGCGCTGCGACGGCCCAACGCTGCCGCCACCGAAAATCCCGAAGAGTTAATTACCATTCACAACATTATTATTGATCTCACTCGTCACCGGGTCACCGTCGATGGAAACGAAATCATCCTAACGCATACCGAATTTAAAGTACTCAAACTGATGACCACGCAACCCGGACGCGTCTTTACCCGCTACCAGATTGTCGATGCCGTACACGGAGAAGATTATCCCGTAACCGATCGCTCGGTGGATGTGCAGATTGTGGGACTCCGCAAAAAACTGGGGGAAGCAGGTAACTATATTGAAACGGTCAGAGGCATTGGATACCGTTTCAAAGAAGATGAGGAAGCAGAATAAGCGCGCACCAGTTACCGCTGTTCAATCTTAAAAAAATTGGGCTACACTAATTGCCACATGAAAAAGAAGAAAAAACTTTTTTGGTTCCTGCTGCCCTCCTACTGGATTTTAACCGCTGTTGCCATCGTCGCTATTGCCATTTATGTGTTCCAAGCGATGGCCAATCTCTACGAACAGACCCTAGAAACCGACATCAAAACCCGCGCCCTGCTGCTCGCTGACCGCATCTCACCGCTGTTAGACCGAAACGACGAAGCGCACATTAATCAACTCTGCCAACAACAAGGTGAAAAAACCTCCACCCGTTTCACCATCGTGCTGCCCGACGGCCGCGTCATCGGAGATAGCAACGCGTTACCTAGCGAAATGGAAAACCACGGCAAGCGTCTTGAAGTGCAGCAAGCACTCGCCGGCGAACCAGGAAAAGCTCGCCGAACCAGTCAAACCCTAGAGAGTGAACTACTCTATGTTGCCGTTCCCCTTGTTGATACAAATGGGACTATACGCTGTGCCGTTCGCGCCTCGCTACCCATCACCGCCATCCGCGAGCAGTTACGCCCCATGACCACCCGCGTGATTATGGCCACCCTCATTACCGGACTGATTGCCATGTTTGTCTGCATCGTTGTGGTTCGTCGCATTACCCGCCCTCTCCAAACGATGAGTCAAGCGGCACTGAAGTTTGCCGAAGGCGAGCTGAACCACCGCGTTCCCCAACAAGATGCGGATGAACTCCAACACCTTTCCGAATCGCTGAACCGCATGTCCAGCCAGCTTAGCGATACGCTCTCCACCATCAATGAGCAACGCAACGAACAAAACGCCGTCCTCTCCAGTATGGACGAAGGGGTGCTAGCCATCGATGCAAACAACCGTATTATTCATGCCAATCGGGTCGCAGGCGACATCCTAGGCATCAACCACCGTGAAGTCAAAAAAGCCTCTATCAACGAGATCATCAACAATGCTGAAATAATCGATTTCATGACCCAAGTGACCGAAGATCAGCAACGCCGCACCCGCGAACTGGAATGTCAACAGGAAGAACGAACCAAAATCATTCAAGCGAGCGGCAGAGCATTATGGAACAGCACGGATGACTCGATCGGCGCCCTGATTGTCATGCGCGATGTCACGCACCTTCGGCATCTTGAAAAAGTCAAAACCGACTTTGTTGCCAACGTCTCCCATGAACTCAAAACCCCCATTACCGCCATTCAGGGATTTGTTGAAACACTCCTCAGTGACGAGTGGAAACACACCAAAGCGGCTCGACGATTTCTCGAGATTATCCGGCAACAATCCGGACGCCTCAACAACATCGTCGATGACCTCCTCACCCTCTCCCGTCTCGAACAGGCCGACACCAATATCATCCGAAAACCCAATCGAATCCTAAAAGTAGTTGAAAACGCCATCAAGATCGTCCAACTGCAAGCGAGCGACAAAAAGATCAAAGTCGAAACCGATATTCCCAAAAAACTCGAATGGCCCATCAACGCACCCCTCATCGAACAAGCCATGGTAAACCTCCTCTCCAATGCCGTGAAATATTCTGACCCCGGTAAAAAAATTGTAATTCAAGTGGTCGAAGAGCAAAACCAACTCTCCATCAGCGTTATCGACAAAGGCTATGGCATGGACCAAAAGAACCTAGACCGTCTCTTTGAACGGTTCTACCGCGTTGACTCGGGCCGAAGCAGCAAACAGGGCGGCACCGGACTCGGACTCTCCATCGTGAAACACATTGTTCAAACCCATCAAGGGATTATTAAAGTTGAGAGTGAAGAAGGCGTTGGAAGCATCTTCCAGATCATGTTGCCTGCTCTACGAGAAGAACCAGCCGACCAACAAGATTCACCTGAATAAAGGTACCAATTTAGAAAATTTGTGCTAGATTCTGGTCTTTTGCGGAGATGATATGTTTGAAGCCTTTATGATAATTGGTTTTGCGTTAGCAGCCTACTCAGCCGTTGCTAACGATTCCATCCAAACCCTCGGTACATTTCTTGCTTCAAATGCCAAACGGCCCTGGTGGCTACTCTGGATATGGATCTCCGGCATCATGCTCGTCACGCTCATTGTCGGCTGGATGATCAACAGCGGCGACCCCGCATTCGGACGCCTCTCCGCTTCCGGGAAAAATATACCGCACCCCAACGATCTTGGACTGATCTTCAGTTGGCTCTACGTCATTCCACCCATCGTACTCGTTCTCCTCACTCGCAGCGGTATTCCCGTGAGCACCACGCTGCTCCTGCTTACCTCCTTCAAAGGCATTGTTGCCCAGCAACAGGGAAAAAGTGCGACCGAAGCCGTCCAAATTTTTGAATCCATGATGAAAAAGTCACTCGTTGGCTATGGCATTGCTTTTCTCGTCGGTTTACTCGTCTTCATGCTCGTGCTCCACATCGTGGAAAAGAAAGTTCAACAGGAGAGCGAAAGTGAGAAAAAACTTCACCCATACTGGACGGTTTTCCAGTGGCTATCCACCGGCTTCCTCTGGTCCATGTGGCTAATTCAGGATTTGGCTAATATCTTTGTCTACCTACCCAGACAGCTCAGCTTCATCGCCATGCTCACCTCCGTACTCGGCATGGTCGCAGTACAAGGCTATATCATCCGTAACAAGGGGGGAAAAATTCAACGTGTCGTAACCAGCAAAACCAACACACTAGACGTACGTTCCGCCACGTTCATTGACTTTATTTACGGCCTCATCCTGCTCTTTTTCAAAGTGGACTATATTCCCAATCTACTGGAAGCCAACGGCATGAGCGCTCCCTGGCCCACCAATCTACCCATGAGCACCACCTGGATTTTCCTTGGCCTGTTGGCGGGTCGTGAAATCGGTATCGCCCTCAAACTCCGCCACCGGGGCAAAAAAAGAGTCGCCCAACTGGTGTTGAGCGACGCTGGAAAAGCCACATTTGGCTCTCTGGTGGCCGTAGGAATAGCACTCTTGCTCCCCTACATAGCCACGCTATTCTAGTTCTCCTCAAACAACCATGTTGAGAGATATCGCTCACCCGTATCACACACGATGGTCACGATCAACTTGCCTTCATTCTCCGGACGCTTCGCCTGCTCAACCGCCGCATACACATTGCCACCCGCAGAAATACCGCACAGGATACCTTCCTCCTTTGCCAGTTGACGCGCCATATCACCCGCCTCCTCGTGATCAATCTGCATCACCTCATCCACTAGCTCCGTATTCAGGTTACCCGGAATAAAGCCTGCGCCAATACCCTGAATCTTATGAGGACCCGGCTGTCCACCCGAGATCCCCGGCGAGGGGATCGGCTCAACCGCAACCGCCTTCAAACTTTCTTTCCGCGGTTTCAACGCTGTTGCCACACCCGTAATCGTGCCGCCCGT
>OZSS01001354.1_pt1 | contig 11380 bp, 8 predicted proteins | sample 1779911 | NCBI WGS metagenome assembly OZSS01 (sample SAMEA2603589, study PRJEB24840) | metagenome | biome: Water; feature: Photic zone; material: Seawater sample | place: Mediterranean Sea | collected 2013-11-12 | depth 10 m | reverse complement strand
ACGCAAAACACCAGAAGCCGAATTATGGGTAGACTGGCTGAGCCGGTGCCCGTTTCCTACACATGTTCAAGAATTTGAGTCCCAGCTTCCTACTGGACTAGCACGTACAAAAGACGAAAGCAAAAAACTTCTTTCTTATATAAGCCAGAGTTCTGGATCACCCAAACGCCTGATCAGCCTTGACCCAAATGGAGTTAATATCAGTTCTGAAGAACTGGCAGATATGATCGGTCATTGGCGGGCTGATGGTATCTCTCAGTGTTTTTTTGCGGTTGGCGGCGCAGATGGACATCACCCCGATCTGCTGGAGAAATCTGATAAGAAGATCGCCTTTGGACGCGCGATCTGGCCACATATGCTCTGCCGGGCAATGCTGGCCGAACAGCTCTACAGAGCCGAAATGATACTGGCCCGCCACCCTTATCACAGAGGCTGATATCAAAGACAGCTTTAACAGCTTGCTGGAACGTCTTGTCAGCGATATAACCACAAGCGAAATTTCGCCTTTCACAGGATTGCCTATATGACAACCAAAACGCCGGTAATCTTATGTATTATGGATGGCTGGGGCAGCAGCACCAATTCAGCCCTAAATGCTGTTGACAGGGCACACACACCTGTCATTGACGAATTGATTGCTAACTATCCGCACTGCCAGTTACAGGCCTCTGAGGACGCTGTTGGCCTACCAAAAGGTCAACCTGGGAATTCCGAGGTCGGTCATCTGACCATCGGCTCAGGGCGACTGATTATGCAGGATTTGCCCAGAATTTCTGCTGCTTGCAAAATTGGTGAGGTAGATAGATTGCCGCCCCTTATTGACATGGCAAAACAATGCGCACAGACAGGCAGCGCCCTGCATCTGACAGGGCTGACCTCATCGGGAGGAGTTCACGCCCATACGGATCACATACACAGAATTGCTGAGATTATGGCCACAGCAAACATCCCGGTATGGCTTCATATCATCACAGATGGGCGTGACACTCTGCCAAAAGCTGCCGCAGATGAATTGCCTGCTTTTATTGCCAGCTTGCCATCAACATGCTGTATTGCCAGCATAACAGGCCGCTATTTTGCAATGGATCGGGACAACAGATGGGACAGGACGCAGGCTTTTCTTGATGTGCTATGCACTGGCAGAGCACCTCATCACGCAGCTGATATACAAACAGCTCTGGCAGATGCTTATGCACGGGGGGAAACAGATGAATTTATAACGGCAACCTGCATAAATGGCTATGCCGGTCCTGCTGAAAATGACTGCCTTCTGGTTGCAAATTTCAGGGTGGACCGTGTTCGCCAGTTTCTGCGGGCACTTGTGCGACCTGAAGAGACAGGCTGTCGGCTGGTAAATAAGCCAAACAGGCCCTTCTTGGCAGGCATGCTGAGCATGACGCCAGTTGCTGATGATCTGACTAACACTGTAAAACCATTATTTATCCCGCCAGAGTTGCGAAACGGTTTAGGCGAGATTGTATCGAAAGCGGGTTTAAATCAGCTCAGAGTAGCTGAAACTGAAAAATATCCGCATGTGACCTTCTTTTTCAATGGCGGAGAGGAAACAGCCTTTGCAGGGGAAGACAGACTACTTGTCCCTTCGCCCTCAGTAGCAACCTATGATTTAAAACCAGAAATGTCGGCGCAGGGCGTTCTGAACGCAGTACTTGAATCGGTTACAAAAAAGCAGCATGACCTAATAATCGTGAATTTTGCCAACCCAGATATGGTTGGGCATACAGGAGATATTCACGCAGCGATAAAAGCCGTTGAGACTGTCGACAGCGCTGTGGGGCGCTTAGCAGATGCTGTGTCAGTAGCTGGTGCGGCAATGCTCGTAACAGCAGATCATGGAAACTGTGAGGTAATGTGGGATCCAACCGCAAACTCGCCACATACTGCGCACACAACAAATCCTGTGCCGTGCATTTTGGTTAATCATATGAAAGATGCCCCGGCACAGGATTTGCAGAATGGCAGTTTGGTAGATCTGGCGCCTACACTTCTAACTCTTCTTGGGATAGATCAGACTGACGAGATGACTGGTCGAAGCCTGATAATATAGAACTTGCCGGACACCTTTGAGAATTATCGCTGACAGGTTGAACCGCAGAGGCTATGATAGGGACACCATCAGGTTAATTAACTCAATTTTGACAAAACAGTAGCTCAGAAAAGGGCCTTTTGCACAATGACTTTTTTATCCAAACGACGCCTACTTGTCCTTGCAGCCATGATCCTTGGCGCGTTCTCTGCGCTGTTTCTGATAGCACCACTGACAACAAAGGCACAGTCAAACAATGAGGAGACCTATCGGCAACTGACTTTGTTTGGCGATGTGTTCCAACGTGTTAGAGAAGACTATGTGGAAGAAGTGTCTGATCAAGATTTAGTAGAGGCAGCCATTAACGGCATGCTAACATCCCTTGATCCACATTCAGCCTATCTGCCAGATGATAATTTCCAAAAAATGCAGGTACAGACAAGGGGAAAATTTGGCGGCCTTGGTATCGAGGTAACAATGGAAAATGGTTTTGTGAAGGTGGTCTCACCCATTGATGATACACCTGCAGATAAAGCTGGAATTCTGCCTGAGGATCTGATCATCTCTGTTGACGGGGAGAGTATTGTTGGATTGACTTTGAATGATGCCGTTGAAAAATTACGCGGGCCGATTGGCTCAAATGTTAAGGTCTCCGTGCAACGCGCTCAGGATGAGCCTTTTGAAGTCAACATTATCAGAGATGAAATAAAGATCAGATCTGTTCGCTCACGTCTGTATGAGAGTATCGGCTATATTCGGATCACAACATTTTCTGAACAGACCTCGCCTGGTCTTCAAAAGGCAATGGATGACCTGCAGGCTGAAACGGTGGAAGGACTAACCGGCCTTGTTCTTGATCTGCGAAATAATCCGGGAGGACTGCTGTCTGAGGCGATACGCGTGTCTGACGCCTTTTTAGAAAAAGGTGAGATCGTCTCAACGCGGGGCCGCGGTGAAAATGACATTCAACATGCTTATGCACGGCCTGGCGATATCAGTGATGGGTTACCCCTTGTTGTCCTGATAAATTCAGGCTCTGCTTCTGCGTCTGAGATTGTTGCCGGCGCGCTAAAAGATCACCGCCGTGCTGTTGTGATGGGCACACGTTCATTTGGCAAAGGATCTGTGCAGACCATCACACCAATGCCAGGACATGGCGCAATGCGGCTGACAACAGCCCTCTATTTCACCCCATCTGGCGTGTCTATTCAGGCGAAAGGCATTTCCCCTGATATTGAGGTGGCCTTAGCGCGGATTGAAAAACTCGAGGGCGGACTTGTCAGAGAAGAAGATCTGCGCGGCGCATTGGACAATCAGGAAGGTGGTGCGGAACCAACGGCGGATAATACTGCCTCTGCAGAACCAAAAGATCCGATTGAAATTGACTACCAGCTGGCACGGGCTGTTGACTTACTACGTGGACTGAGTGTTTTTAATGCCCTGTCTGCGAAATCATAGTCAACCAAGCTATAATATATCTGTGGGCAAGCCATGAAAGATATTAAAATCAAACCTATAAATTATGAAAACAGGCCCTACCGCGCCTGTGTTGGCATTATGTTGATAAACGCTAAAGGGCAAATTTTCAGCGGCCAGCGGATAGATAACCGCGCAGAAGCCTGGCAGATGCCCCAAGGTGGCATCGATGAAGGCGAGGATATTGAGACAGCTTGTTTCCGCGAGATGCAGGAAGAGATTGGTACAAACAAAGCTAAAATCCTCCGCATTCACCCGGACTGGCTGAATTATGACATCCCTGAGGAATTGGCTAATAGGCTGTGGTCAGGTGCCTATCGCGGACAAACACAGAAATGGGTGGCCTTGCGTTTCACAGGCTCTGATTCTGACATTAATATTGAAACGGAAGAGCCAGAATTTATAAGCTGGCAATGGCTTTCACCAGAACAGTTGGTTCAGCGCGCCGTGCCTTTTAAACAGGACGTATATGAAAATTTAATGGACACATTCAAGGACGAAATCAACTTCTTTTAAACCTGCCATCACTAGATCTACAATGCTATTTGATTGTCCAATTATAGGGCAGCCTCCACATCTTTCAGAAAATCAGCCTCGGCTTCTGATGCAGCTTTTGCACGCTCCCCAATTTCCTGTGTATTCGATTTGTTCAGATCTTCGGCCCGCTCGGTCAGGATTGTCACGCTGTCTGGCGTGACATCAGCGATACCGCCATCAATCATTAGCCTATCAATTACTTTGCCACCTTCATACACCTCAACGACACCACGCTGCAGGTTCGCGAGCAAAGCTGAATGGCGCGGGAGCACGCCGAAAACGCCTTCACTACCTGGTATTACAACCATTTCAACGGGTTTGTTGACCACAACGCGTCCTGGCGTGACAAGTTCCATCTTTGTTGTTTCGGCCATAACTAGAATGTCCTTATTGTTGGAGGCTGTTGTTGAGTCGCGGCTGTTGGCTGTCAGGCAGCTTCAGCAGAAAGTTTTTTGCCCTTTTCAATCGCTTCATCAATCGTGCCAACCATATAAAAAGCTGCTTCTGGCAAATCATCATAATCACCACGCACAATGCCCTGGAAGCCTTTGATGCTTTCTTCAAGGCTGACGAATGCCCCACGGGTACCTGTGAATACTTCAGCAACATGGAACGGCTGTGACAAAAACCTCTGAATCTTGCGCGCACGGGCAACAACAAGCTTATCTTCCTCAGACAATTCATCCATACCCAGAATGGCAATGATATCTTGCAATGACTTGTATTGCTGCAAAACTTCCTGAACTTCACGTGCTGTGTTGTAATGCTCTTCGCCAACAACACGTGGGTCAAGAACTCGCGAGGTGGAGTCAAGCGGATCCACAGCCGGATAGATACCCAGCTCAGCAATCTGACGTGACAAGACAGTAGTCGCATCGAGGTGGGCAAATGATGTTGCCGGTGCCGGATCGGTCAGATCATCAGCAGGGACATAAATCGCCTGAACAGAGGTGATTGAGCCCTTGTTTGTTGACGTGATCCGCTCTTGGAGTGCCCCCATATCTGTTGCCAGTGTGGGTTGATAACCCACAGCAGACGGAATGCGACCGAGAAGCGCTGAAACCTCAGACCCTGCCTGTGTGAAGCGGAAAATATTGTCTACAAAGAAAAGCACATCCTGACCTTCTTCATCACGAAAATATTCAGCCAATGTCAAGCCAGTAAGCGCCACTCGTGCACGTGCACCCGGTGGTTCGTTCATCTGGCCATAAACAAGAGCTGCCTTGGAGCCATCGCCATCAGTTTTGATTACGCCTGATTCAACCATTTCATGATATAGATCATTGCCTTCACGAGTCCGTTCACCAACGCCAGCGAAAACTGAGTAACCACCATGAGCTTTCGCCACATTGTTGATCAGTTCCATAATCGTCACTGTTTTACCCACACCGGCACCACCGAACAGGCCGATCTTACCACCCTTAGCATATGGCGCCAGAAGGTCGATCACCTTAATGCCTGTCACCAGAATTTCGGACTCAGTCGACTGGTCTACATATTCAGGGGCAGCCCGGTGAATCGCGTAGTTCTTTTTCGCCTTGATCGGTTTTCCTTCATCAATAACCTCACCGATAACATTGATGATCCGTCCAAGTGTTTCCGGGCCAACAGGCACGGATATAGGCGCGCCCGTATCCTCAGCTTCCGTGCCACGCACTAGGCCTTCTGTAGCATCCATAGCGATCGTTCTGACCGTATTCTCACCTAAATGCTGGGCCACTTCCAGAACTAGACGCTGGCCGTTATTATCCACTTCCAAAGCGTTCAAGATATCAGGGATAGCACCATCGAATTTAACATCGACAACCGCGCCAATGACCTGACTTACTTTTCCAACTGCATTTTTTGCCATAGCTTGCAACTCCAGCGTTTGCCTTTTCAAAATATCCGTTATAACGCCTCAGCACCAGAGATGATTTCAATCAGCTCTTTGGTGATGTTCGCCTGACGGGTTCGATTGTAAACAAGTGTTAAGCGATCGATCATGTCACCCGCGTTTCGCGTTGCATTATCCATCGCCGTCATCCGGGCTGCCAATTCAGCAGCAGAGGATTCAAGAAGAGCACTAAAAATCTGTGTAGACATATTACGCGGCAGAAGTGCGCTTAAGATTTCTGCTTCTTCAGGCTCATAATCATAAAATATTGCGGACTCACTAGCCTCATCTTCCGGCGCATCAATCTGGACCGGGATAAGAGAGGTATGCGTCACCTCCTGTGTTATCGCATTGACGAACCTGTTAAATATAACAGAGACAGCGTCGAACTGACCTTCTTCAAAGCCAGTGATGATTTTAGAAGCAATTTCGCTTGCACTTTCAAAACCTAAATTGGTTCCCTGCACTCCTTCAACCCGGGCAAATGTGCGGTCAGAGATCGCGCTGCCCAGCGCATCTGCTGCCTTACGGCCGACAAAATAGATCTGGACGGATTTGCCCTCAGTTTCCAGTCGGTTCATTTCATGCTTCGCCAGACGAGCAACAGACCCGTTAAATCCACCACACAAGCCCTTATCGGCTGATATAATTACCAAAAGATGTGTTTTTACAGCTGCGCGGCCAATAAGCAGTTCCGATGCTGAGCTTTTATCAGCATTTGCAGCGAGAGAGGCTATAACAGCCCGCATCCGAGTAGCGTATGGACGGCCAGATTCGGCAGCTTCTTGAGCGCGACGCAGTTTAGCAGCTGCAACCATCTTCATCGCAGAAGTGATTTTCTGTGTTGAGGTCACAGAGTTAATCCGTGTTTTCAAATCCTTCAAATTTGGCATCTATTATGGTCCTTACATAAAGTCAACTGGCCAGATGGCACAGTCCACTCCTCGTCATCTCAAGCAAAGCTCTTAGTGAATGAATCAATCAGATCGTGCAAATCCTTTTCGGTCTTGTCTGAAATTGACTTTTCATCACGAATAGACGCCAAAATTTTCTTTCCGGACCCCCGCAGTTGGTCTAGAAGGCCTATTTCAAAGCGGCCTATATCTGCCAGCGCGACGCCATCTAGATAGCCTTTAACACCAGCGAATATAACAGCGACCTGTTCCTCGATTAACATCGGGGAATATTGCGGCTGTTTCAACAATTCGGTTAACCGTGCACCACGGTCCAAAAGTTGGCGAGTTGAGGCATCCATGTCAGATGCAAACTGTGCAAAGGCAGCCATTTCACGATACTGGGCTAATTCCAGTTTAATGGTGCCAGCGACTTGCTTCATCGCCTTAATTTGTGCGGCAGAACCTACACGTGAAACGGACAGACCTACATTCACCGCTGGGCGTATACCTTTGTAGAACAGGTCTGTTTCAAGAAAGATCTGTCCATCTGTAATGGAAATCACATTGGTTGGAATGAAGGCTGACACATCACCGCCCTGTGTTTCGATTACGGGAAGGGCTGTCAACGAACCAGACCCGTTATCAGCATTCATTTTAGCTGCCCGTTCCAACAGACGTGAATGAAGATAGAACACGTCACCTGGGTAGGCTTCACGGCCTGGTGGACGACGCAGCAACAGGCTCATTTGGCGGTAGGCCACGGCCTGCTTTGACAAATCATCAAACACAACCAGTGCATGCATACCATTATCACGAAAATATTCGCCCATGGCGGCGGCCGTATACGGGGCCAGGAACTGCATAGGTGCAGGGTCAGATGCGGTTGCCGCAACCACAATCGAATAATCCATAGCGCCATTTTCTTCGAGCGACCGCACAATCTGGGCCACAGTGGACCGCTTCTGACCAACAGCGACATAAATACAGAACAGCTTGTCACCATCTTTGTCGCCAGCGGCTTCATTTACAGCTTTCTGATTGATAAAGGTATCAACAGCAATGGCTGTCTTGCCTGTTTGACGGTCACCAATGATCAATTCACGCTGACCGCGGCCAATGGGAATTAGGCTGTCAATCGCCTTCAGGCCTGTCTGCATTGGCTCATGCACGGACTGGCGAGGCATAATGCCGGGGGCCTTTACTTCAACACGTGTGCGTGTTGCATCTTTAATCGGACCCTTACCATCAATTGGGTTACCAAGCGCATCAACCACACGTCCGAGCAAGCCTTTACCAACCGGTGTATCAACGATAGAAGAGGTCCGGCGCACCGTATCCCCTTCTTTAATGCCGCGGTCATCGCCAAAAATAACGATACCAACATTATCTGTTTCAAGGTTTAGCGCCATTCCCTTTACGCCACCATCAAACTCTACCAGTTCACCAGCCTGGACCTGATCCAGACCATACACACGTGCGATCCCGTCACCAACAGACAGTACACGGCCAACCTCGGACACTTCAGCTTCACTGCCGAAATTAGAAATCTGGTCTTTCAGGATCGCTGAAATTTCAGCGGCACGAATATCCATCACGCTACACCCTTCATTGCGGCTTCAAGCCGGTTAAGTTTTGTTTTTACAGACGTATCAAACAAACGTGATCCGATACGCACGACAAGACCGCCTATCAATGAAGAATCAACCTTCATTTCAAGCGATATATTCTTTGACCCCGCCAACTTGGCGACAGTATCCTCAACTACTTTCTGTCGCTGTCTGTCTAATGAGATAGCTGAAATAACTTCGGCAGAAATCTGACCATTACGCCGGGCTACTTCCTCAGTAAAGGCTTGAATAATCTGTTTCAACGCAAACAGGCGACCGTTATCGGCGACCGCCCCAATAAACTGGATGGTGAGGCTGTTAGCCCCAGCCTTTTCCATCACGGCCATAACTGCTTTCGCCTGCTCAGTCCGCGCGTACACAGGCGATTCAATAACAGAATTCAGTTCATCGTTTTCTGACATCAGGCTTTTCAGTCCGGTTAAATCGGAGAGAATAGCGTCTGTTGCTTTTGCTTCAACAGCCAACTCATAAAGTGCTCCCGCATAGCGACCAGCTAAACCTTTTTCACTTGAACTCACGACGCAGTCCTCATCGCCTAAAATATGGCCCTCGACTTTTGACCTTCTCTGTTTCCAGCAGTGTTTTTCTAGGCGCCAACTCAAGGTGGACGCCCTGATTTAAATGAAGGTGTTTTTTCAGTTTGGGAGTTATCATACCCCTAACGCAAAGGCAAGTCTGAGACAGGCAAAAAAACGCCCTGCGGCAATAATATCCAAAGATCTGCGTAGCATTCAGCATCAGCTGCCAACCTGTCGAACCCCTTATAGACGGCCTGTTACAGGAAGCTGTAAGGGTCTATATCACACAAAACTCGCACGCCAGAGGGCAATTTAGCCTCGGATACCCACGATTCTATAATTTTTTGCAACGCAACCTGCCGCTCTGTGCGTACCAGAAACCTGATTCTGAACTGGCCCCTTACACGGCTAAGCGGGGCCTGCGCAGGGCCATAAACGTCAACTTTGTCATATTTTGGCCTAATATCATTCAAATGACGGGCAGCTTGTTCAAGTTTCACAACATCATTTGCCGACAAGATCAGTGCAGCCAGTCGACCGAAAGGCGGCATTCCCGCAGCTTGACGGGCTTCAGCCTCAGCATTCATAAATTTATCTCTGGCCTCATTCGGATTGTCGTCTGGCCCAACCATTAGGGCCTGCATTACCGGATGTTGGGGCTGAAATGTCTGGATCAGCACTTCACCTGGGCGCTCTGCCCGCCCGCTTCGGCCTGCAACCTGCCACAGCAACTGATACGTGCGTTCTGCTGCCCTAAGATCGCCACCGCCAAGGCCTAAGTCAGCATCAACGACCCCAACCAGGGTGAGATCCGGGAAATGATGGCCTTTTGCAGCCATCTGTGTGCCAATAATTATGTCTGTTTTCCCCGCTACAATCTCAGCAAACATATTGTCTGCATTGCCTGCCTGGACAGTGTCACTGGAGAGGACAGCAATCTGCGCATCTGGATAACGTTGAATAAGTTCCTCATGAAGCCGCTCGACACCTGGTCCAACCGTGCGCAGGCTGTCTGTTTGTTCACACGACGGACAGGTATCAGTTATGGGCTGGCCAATCCCACAGAAATGACATTGAATGCGGCCAGCCAACTTATGAGTTACCAAAAGCGAATCACATTGATGACAGGTCAGCCTATAACCACAAGAGCTGCAGACAGTCATCGGCGCATATCCCCGCCTGTTCAAAAACAACAGCGACTGTTCGCCTGCTTCCAGCCGAGCAGTTATGGCCACCAACAGTTCAGATGACAACCATTTCCCAACTTCTGGCTTTGACAGGCGCAAATCGATGAGGCTAACTTTTGGAAGATTTGCTTGACCATAGCGGCTGGTCAGTCCCCAATGATACCAGTCTGGTGACGCCGCATGGTCTGACCCTCTGATAGTAGTCAGGGTGCCCGCACAGCCTGCATGAATCCAGCTCTCAAGAGAAGGGGTAGCGCTGGCCAAAATGACAGGAATACCATGTATTTTTGCCCGCATGATAGCCATATCGCGAGCCTGATAGCTGACCTGATCCTCCTGTTTATAGCTACCGTCATGCTCTTCATCTATGACAATGAGGCTCAGCTGTGAAAACGGCAGAAACAAGGCTGAACGCGCGCCGGCAACAACCATAGGCTGACCTGATATCGCCTGTCGCCAAATCAATTTTCGGCGGGCTGAAGGCACCGATGAATGCCAGATAAAGGGTTCCTGCCCAAACCATTTTTCAAACCGGGCTTTCCAAGATGATGTCAGAGCGATTTCCGGTAGTAGAATTAAGACCTGCCGCCCGCAATTAAGTTGTTTGATAACCTGATCAAAATAGACTTCTGTTTTTCCTGAGCCAGTAATCCCATCAATGAGATGAACTCCAAAACAACTAGACAGGCTGTCAATATTATCCGCAATTGATTGCTGAGTTGAGGTCAACTTATAAGGGGTGGTCAGGGGATAGTCCGATATGGAAGTTGGCTCTGTCCTTTCAGCCCGCGGCTGATTGGTCTGGCTCACCACTCCCTCCTCTGCAAGCCGCTTTATAACTGAAGACGACACGCCTGCCTCTCTGCCCAATTCTGTAAGAGGCAGAGGGGGCGCAGACTCCAGAACATTAATCACCCGCAAACGTTGCGGTGTCAAACGCGTTGTATCGGTTTTCTGTCCGGAAAGCCCATATAAAGTCTGCAGAGGCGGTGGTAGCAGTGCAGAGGGCGTATTCAGAAGCAACCGCATAACCGGACCAAATGGCGCCAGCGTCCAGCGGCTGACAGCTGACAGAAACCGCATGGTCTCATCTGTCAAGGGTGGAACATCTGCAAGACGAATCACCGGTTTCAGCCGGTCAGACGAAATATCTTCAGTCTGGTTATGACTGACAAGAAGTCCCCAAACCTCGCGACCTCCTAACGGCACATTTACAAT
>OZSS01001353.1_pt1 | contig 11383 bp, 10 predicted proteins | sample 1779911 | NCBI WGS metagenome assembly OZSS01 (sample SAMEA2603589, study PRJEB24840) | metagenome | biome: Water; feature: Photic zone; material: Seawater sample | place: Mediterranean Sea | collected 2013-11-12 | depth 10 m | reverse complement strand
TCTTTTCCATAACTTCCAGCTTCGCTTCGAAAGCATGGAGTATGACAAACATATTTGATAGGTAATTTTTCTGAATTTAAAATTTCATCTCTGAATAAATTAGTTACGGGAACTTCAGCTGTGGAAGTTAAATAAAAATCGTTTTTATTGTCGATCTTAAAAAGATCTTCCTCGAATTTAGGGAGTTGACCTGTTCCGATCAAAGACTCTTTGTTGACTATGTAAGGAACATACAGTTCTTCATATCCATGTTCCTGTACATGTGTATCAATCATAAAGTTTATTAAGGCCCTTTGAAGATGAGCTATTTCGTTTCTAAAAACCTTGAACCTTGAACCGGTTAGTTTTACCCCCGCTTCCATGTCAATTTCGTAAGATCTTCCAATTTCTATATGATCTTTAATAGGAAAATCAAATACTCTAGGAGAGCCAATCTTTTTTAACTCCAAGTTAGATGTTTCATCTTTACCATCAGGAACATCGTGGTCAATTAGATTAGGAATCGATAAAACAAAATTATCTATTTGTTCAAGTAAGTTATCTAGCTCATTGTTCTGCTCTTTCAATATTGCAGTAAGTTCTGAAGCCATTTTTTCAAGATCTTTTGTATCTTCAGAATTTTGTTTTGCAATTCCAATATTTTTTGAAAGTTCGTTTAACTTTGCTTGCTGATTTTCAGTTGATCCTTGTAAATCTTTTCTTTTAGATTCAAGTTTGGTCCAGAGAGTCTCATCGAATTCGAAACCTCTTCTTTTGAGATTAGATATGACCTCTTTTGTTTCTTTCCTGAGTAATTTTGAATCAAGCATGGATCTATTCTAAAGAATACTAGTGATAAACTACATCTATTCCTTCCGGTATGGAGATATAAAGTTGGTCTTCATTAAAAGGCTCCCAAGATATATCATCGAAATCAAAATTTACACTTTGCCCAAAAGAATCTAAATAAGTTAATGAATCAAGTTCAGTACCTACAAATTGAAGAAATATTTTTTCAACAAAGCTATTCTCATCTTTTGTAGAGAGAGAACATACAGTTTTATTATTTTCCTGAATACACGAGTTTATTGAATACAATTTTTTTAGATTCTCAATATTAGAGATTAGGATGCTTATTGGTGTATTTTTAAAATATTCTTCTCGAGGAACGATATCTAATTGCTCCAACTCTGTATCTAACTTGTAGAGAAATTCTTTATCTGCGGAAATGGTCTCTTTAATTGGATCAAGATATTCGATCTTAAAATTTCCTGATCTAGATGCTTGTATGTTTCCAGAGACTACCCGCTCATTTAAATCTACAAATGTGGTTTGAGTGAAATTAGTTTTAAGATATTGTTTAGAATGTAAGAAATTAAACAAATTTTCTTTACTAATGGTCTCATTACTAACAACTGTGGTTGTTAGAAGTAAACTAAGCAAAGAAAAGTAAATTTTTCTCAAATCAATCTTCGGGCGGTGGAGGTATTAAAACTTCTCTATTTCCGTTGGAAGCCATGGGACTAAGTACTCCTGACTCTTCCATAGTCTCTATCATTCTAGCTGCCCTGTTATAACCTATCCTCAGTCTTCTTTGGACAGCAGAAATTGATGCTCGTCTTGATTGAGCAACAAATGCAACAGCTTCGTCATATAACTCATCTTTTTCCGAATCTGAGTCTTCTTCTGAAGCAATACCAGGCATTCCAGAGACAGCTCCTTCTTCTTTTGTGACCTCATCTAAATAATCTGCCTTACCCCTTTGTCTCCAATCATCTGCTACTCTTTGTACTTCATCGTCTCCAACAAAAGCGCCATGTACCCTTTGAGGTATTGAAGTTCCGGGAGCTAGATAAAGCATGTCTCCTTTTCCTAATAATTGTTCTGCTCCACCTTGGTCAAGTATAACTCTCGAATCCATTTTAGAAGCTACTTGAAAAGCAACTCTTGATGATATGTTCGCTTTAATTAACCCTGTTATGACATCTACTGATGGTCTTTGGGTTGCTAAAAGCATATGGATTCCTGCTGCTCTGGCCTTTTGAGCAATCCTTGCGATGAGTTGTTCAGCTGTTTTGCCAACGACCATCATCAAGTCTGCCAATTCATCTACCGCCAAAACGATTAGCGGTAGTTCCTCCAAATCAGGTGCTTCTTCTCCTTCTTCAGCTTCGTTAATCTTCCAAGTTGGGTCTTTCAGAGGTTCACCTTTTAATGAGGCATCACTGACTTTTTTGTTATAGCCATTAAGATTTCTAACACCTAAATGTGCCATTAACTTATAGCGTCTTTCCATCTCATTCACACACCATCTCAAACCACTAGAAGCTTCTTTCATATCAGTGATCACCGGTGCCAACAAATGAGGTATATCTTCATAAACGGAAAGCTCTAACATCTTGGGATCAATGAGTATCATGCGTACTTGCTCTGGACTAGCCTTGTACAAAATACTGATAAGCATCGCGTTGATTGCTACGGATTTTCCTGAACCAGTTGTACCTGCAACTAATAAATGTGGCATTGATGCAAGATCAGCAACAATAGCTGACCCACTTATATCTTTTCCTAAGGCTACTGTAATCGGACTTTTAGATTCATCATAAGTTTTACTAGATAAAACTTCACTGAGAAGGACAGGTTGTCTGTCTTCTCTTGGTACTTCAATCCCTATAGTATCTTTTCCTTCTATAACCTCCACTATTCTTACGCTTGTTTTTGCAAGGGAGCGTGCCAAGTCTTTACTAATGTTTGATATTTGATTAACTTTTAATCCACTAGGCAACTTGAGCTCTAATCTTATTACTACCGGTCCAGGTTGAATTGATTCAACTTCAATATCATTAATGTTGTATTCAGCTAGCTTAGATACAACTAGTTCGCCAAGACGACGAAGTGAGTCTTCTGAAGTCTCATCAGAAAATTCTTGTGTCTTTTCATCAAGCAAGGAAAGCTTAGGTGGTGCAGATGGTTCTTTATATTCGAAAAGTTCGGTCTGTTTTTCTTCTTCTACTCTTTTACTTGTTTCAATCTTAGGCTTGGGCTGAATAACTTCAACAGGTTTACTTTGCTCTTTCGCTTTTGTATTGACGATGACTTTTTCTTGTCTCTCAATTTTTTCCTTTCTTAATTTTTGTTTTTCTTTGAGGGTATTTAAAAAATTTGATGCTCTATCACCCATTGTTGAGCCGGAAGATAATAACAATTCCTGCGCCTTAGTTATGAGCGCAACCCATGAAACTTCCAAAGATAAAGTAAGACCTAATAGTAGACTGGAAGTAAATAAAAGTAGACTACCGATCAAGCTTAAGGGAACTATAAATACTGAAGATATTCTGGATCCAATTAATCCTCCTCCCTCTTGAGGTAAGAGACTCAATCCCGGCTCCAAGGTTAGAGCAAATAACGTGCAACCAGAAATTACTACCAGTATCCATCCAAATATTTTTAAACCTAACAATCCAGTGTATATATCTGAGAAAGGGACTTTATTTCTTGAGAGAAAAAAATGACTAACTAATGGCCATAGAAGCCAATAGACCAATATATAAGCCATGTAGCCAAATATTGTTAATAGAAAGTCGCTCAAATAAGCACCCCAACTCCCCACTGCATTTATTACTTGATTATTATCGATTGGATCGCCAGAAAAAACCTGAGTATTCCAACCCGAATCTCGAGGTGAGAAAGTAGTGAGTGCTAATAAGATGAATATTCCAAGAAAGCCTTGAACTATTAACCAAGAATCTAGTATTAGTTTATTGAGGCGTATACGTGACACCGAAACGGCCTGGTTCGGAGACTTTTTTATTGCTTGAGACTTTTTAACCACTAACAAATCTAAGTTTTAACTATTGTATAGTTTATTAAGAAGATGTTCTAATCCGAATAACTAATTTTTACCGATAACTATATAATTAACAGAATGGAAACTATAAAAAGAAAGCTTGTAATATTAGGTTCAGGTCCAGCCGGATATACAGCAGCCGTTTATGCTGCAAGAGCGGGACTAGAGCCTTGTTTGGTTACTGGTATGGAACAAGGAGGTCAGTTGACAACCACTACTGACGTAGAGAATTGGCCAGGCGATAGCGACGGTCTACAAGGTCCTGAGCTGATGGATAGGATGTTAAAACATGTAGAATCTTTAGAAGTTGAAGTGATATTTGATCACATTGAATCTGCAAACTTATCGGGGCCTTTTGCTCTTATTGGTAATGTAAATAATTATGATGCAGAGTCATTGATCATTGCAACAGGAGCTTCAGCTCAATATCTAGGACTTGAAAGTGAGCAGAATTATATGGGAAAAGGAGTGAGTGCTTGTGCCACTTGTGATGGGTTTTTCTACAAAGATAAGGATGTTGCTGTGGTAGGGGGAGGAAATACGGCAGTAGAAGAAGCATTGTATCTTTCAAATTTATGTTCATCTGTAACTCTTATCCATAGAAGAGACTCATTGAGAGCAGAAAAAATTTTACAAGAGAGATTATTTAAAAAAGAAAAGGAAGGAAATGTCAAAATCATATGGAATCACGAATTAGTAGAGGTTCTTGGAGATGACTCAGTTGTGAATGGCATCAAGATAAAAAGCACAAAGGATGAAAAAGAAACAAAAATAGATTTGTCCGGTTTATTTATCGCAATCGGACATAAACCAAATACTGACTTATTCAAGGATCAATTAGAAATGCAAAATGGCTACCTTAAAATAATTTCAGGTTCAAATGGAAATAGCACTGGAACAAGTATCCCAGGTGTCTTTGCTGCGGGTGATGTTTCAGATCATATATACAGACAAGCCATCACATCAGCAGGATCAGGATGTATGGCTGCATTAGATGCAGAGAAGTATTTAGCAGAAAAATAAGTGAAATATCTTCAAATAAAAAAAGAGGATTCGATAGCCACTGTCAGCATTAATAGACCTAATGCAATGAATGCTCTGAGTATTGAAGTGCTTAAGGAATTTTGTACTTTGCAAGAATATTTCAGAAAAGATCTTGATACTAGAGTTGTCATATTTACCGGCGAAGGTGATCATTTTTCTGCAGGAGCTGATCTAAAAGAGAAACCTCAACTATCTACTAAATTAGAATCTTGGAGAAATAATTTTGGGAAACCAGCTATTAAATCTATTTTAGATATTGATCAAATCACTATTGCAGCAGTCAATGGATACTGCTTAGGTGGCGCAGCTTGTATTGTCTCGGCATGTGATTTTCGGATTGCATCAGAAAAAGCAATTCTAGGTTATCCAGAAATAAACTTAGGTATAAATTTAAACTGGCTTGGATTGCCACTAGCCGTTCGTTTAATTGGCCCGGCAAAGGCAAAAAAAATGGTTATTGGGGGAGAAAATGAAAATGCAGATACCCTTCTTTCATGGGGCTTCTATGATGAAGTATGTAAAACAGAAATTTTAATACAACGTGCAAATGAAATGGCAAAACATTATGCTTCCAAGCCTCCTATTGCCGCACAAATGATTAAAAGAAGTGTAAATAATCTTGTCTATAAGAATGATGAATCAATTATGCATATGGATTATGACCAAACATTATTGACTCATGAGACCAAAGATAGACGAGAAGCAGTAACAGCCTTTTTTGAAAAAAGAGACCCAGAATTTAAAGGCGACTAATTAAGCAGACTTTGAGTTTAAAGCTTTTTTGGCCTCTTCATACTCATCAACCAAAGCATCGACTGCATCTCTGACTGAAGGTACATCATGCAAGTTTCCTATACCCTGACCTGATCCCCAAATATCCTTCCAGGCTTTCTTCTGGTTATCACCACCCATTCCGGAACTGCCAAAATTCATATCATTCTTATCAGCATAAGGAAGGTTATCTGGGTCTAAACCGGCATTTACGACACTAGGTTTTAAATAATTACCATGCACACCCGTAAATGTAGAAGAGTACATAATATCGTTAGCGGTACTCTCAACTATCATATCTTTGTAACCTTCTGAAGCATTGGCTTCCTCAGTAGCTATAAAACGTGTGCCTATGTAGGCAAAATCAGCGCCCATTGCCTGTGCAGACAAAATTGAAGCACCATGTGAAATACTTCCTGATAAAGCAACAGGTCCATCAAAAAATTCTCTTACTTCTCTTACAAGTGCAAATGGACTCAGTGCTCCCGCATGTCCACCAGCTCCGGCACACACTAATATAAGACCGTCAGCACCTTCATCAACAGCTTTCTTGGCGTGTCTGATGTTTATGACATCATGCATAACAGCACCGCCATAACTATGAACTGCGTCAACAACAAATTTAGGTGCTCTTAAACTGGTAATAATTATGGGCACTTCATGTTCTACACAAACCCCCATATCATGCTCTAAACGATTGTTAGAGTGATGACAAATTTGATTTACAGCAAAAGGTGCAACAACTGCATCAGGATTACTTGCTTTGTAATCAGCTAACTCTTTTTTCATCATGCTGATCCATTCTGAAAGTTTTTCTTCAGGTCTGGCATTTAAAGCAGGAAACGACCCTACAACTCCAGCTTTACACTGAGCCAAAACAAGTTCAGGGTAAGAAACGGTAAACAATGGCGCTCCTATTACAGGTATCCTAGTTTTATCTTTCAAAAAATTTACAACGTCCATATTTTTCCTTATTTAATTATTGATTTGAGACCCAAAAAACTGCAATCGCTACAAGACTTAGAATTATTACTACGGCAGCAATAGCATCTAGTTTACTATCTTCTTGACGCATATTTTCTTTTTCCTGTTCACTGTGTTCGTTAGTCATTTTGTTTCCTTTTAATTGAGATTAACAACTACTCTACCAACTTGGCCACCAGACAATATTGTAGAGATTTCGTCTTCTAACTCTTCTAATTTAACTTCTTTTACAAGCGAAGATAAATCTAACTTCCAATCCGTTGCAAAGTTCTCCCATACTTCCAACTTTTTTTCTATTGATATCTCAACAGAATCAACTCCTAAAAGTGCATTTCCTCTTAAAATAAATGGAAATATTGAGCTTTCAAATGAAGGACCTCCAACGAGCCCGCTACATGCAACTGCCCCACCAGGTTTTAGTGATGCCAATAGCAAAGTAAGTATATTCCCACTTACAACATCAACTCCAAAATCCCATATAGTTTTTCCAATAGGAGTTCTCGATACTTCGGACAGTTGTTCTCTTGATATAATTTCTGAAGCACCTAGTCCCTTAAGTAAATCATTTTGTGAATCTTTACCGGTCACTGCAGTTACAGTAGAGCCTAGCTTCGATAATAGCATTACAGCTATTGAACCAACTCCACCCGTTGAACCAGTAACAATAGAAGCAGAAGATTCAAATCCTCTGTTAGCGTTATAATCATCAAGTGCCTTTATGGAGAGCCCGGCAGTTAAACCAGCTGTACCTAGAGACATAGAATCTTTCTCGCTTAAACCAGAGGGTAAATTTACGGCCCATGACGAAGGCACTCTAATATATTCACCGAAACCTCCGGAGGTATTCATGCCAAGATCATATCCAGTAACGATAACAGAATCACCTTCTTTAAAATTTTGATTTGACGATTCTTCTATTGTCCCTACTGCATCAATACCGGGAGTATGAGGGTAGTTTCTAGTTACACCTGGTGCACCTGAAGCTGATAGTGCATCTTTATAGTTAAGAGAAGAATAGTGAACTTTTATTAATAACTCTCCCTCCGGAAGATCATCAATAGATCTTTCAATTATAGATAACTGATTTCCTTGATCTGTCTTTACAGACTCCAATGCTTTAAATTTTTTTGTCATGAGAAACGGTCCTTGTTTATTAAATCATAGAATTTAATTAAAGATTTTTCTATTACTATCTGCATAGAGATAGCAAACCTCTCGGTAAGGTTTTTCTTTTCGACAAATTCTATCTCAAATAATTTAGCATCTTTTGACAAGCTAACAAGATAGTTATCAGAAGTTTCTAGTGAGTCAACCAATCCTACTTTTACAGCATCCTCACCTTGCCAAGTTTCCCCAGTAGCTACTATTTCAGTATCAACCTGAGGCCTTTGTTCTTTCACAAAATTTTTAAATATAAGATGTAGATCTTCGAGGTCTGATTTAAATTTTTCTCTACCCTCGTCTGTATTTTCTCCCAAAGTTGTAAGAGTTCTTTTAAAAGCACCAGCTGTATGCATTTCAAAATCAATTGAATTCTTTTTTAGCAATCTATGGAAATTAGGCAATTGTGCTATAACACCAATAGATCCGACAATAGCCCATGGTGCGGCAATAATTTTAGTGGCAACGCAGGACATTAGATATCCTCCGCTAGCTGCAACTTTATCTATGCAGACCGTAAGACTAATATCATTGTCTACTAGTCGTTTAAGTTCAGCTGCACAAAGTCCATAAGCATAAGCAGATCCTCCGCCACTCTCCACTCTGATTACAACCTCTTTACATTCGGTATCAGATAGGAGAATTGCATTGACTTCCTGTTTGAGTTTTTCTACTTCTGAAGCTTGAATATCTCCTTTAAAATTGAGAACAAAAACTGAGTCAGTTTGATTATCCTTATCCTTATCCTTATCCTTAGCTTTCTTTTTCTTATCTTTTGAAATCTCTTTATTAAATTTTTTCAGCTCCTTTGGATTCATGACCGAGCCTTTTACGGCATTACCCATCTCTTCGAATTTATCCGAAAGGTTAGTTATAGATAGTTTTCCTTTTGCTTGGCTCTTGCTCTTAGAACTGCCAATTACGATTAACAAAGGGATGGTAATAGCCAAGGCTATTGTGAATACCTTCAATAAAAAAATTAGATAATCGGTGAATATTTCCATTTACTTTGGTTGCATCCTTATGCCGCCATCCAATCTAATGGTTTCGCCATTTAAAAAGGGATTCTCAACTATGTGCTTAGTTAATGAAGCATATTCATTGGGTAAACCCAATCTTTTAGGAAATTGAGTCATTTCAATCAAAGGGTTTCTCACAGTATCTGGTGCCATAGCCATTAAAGGAGTATCAAATATCCCTGGAGCAATAGTATTGATCCTAATTCCCATTCTTGCCAAATCTCTTGCTATAGGTAAAGTCATGCCAACAACCCCACCCTTACTTGCACTATATGCAGCTTGTCCAATTTGACCATCAAATGCAGCTACAGAAGCAGTATTTATTATCACTCCACATTCTCCATCTTCATTGGGCTCATTATTTCCCATGACTACCGCAGCTAACCTCAGAACATTAAAGGTGCCATTCAGATTAATATCTACTACTGTTTTAAAATAATCTAATGGATGTGCACCGTCCCTTCCTACAGTTTTACTAGCGCTACCTATTCCTGCACAGTTTACTACTATGTGTAAGCTGCCAAATTCTTCAACTGTTTTATCGATTGCAGATTGAACAGATGATTCATCAGTTACATTGGCAATAACATAAGAAGAATCAGATCCCAATTTTTCTACAGCAGCTTTCGCGTTTTCTTCATTCAGGTCTAGCAACATTACTTTTGAACCTGATCCTACTAATGCTTCAGCTGTAGCAAGGCCTAAACCTGAGGCTCCACCTGTAATTAGAGCAACCTTATTTGAAATTTCCATTTTTTCTCCTTCTGAGTAGCAATTTAAGTTGCATGATATTACACGAATAAAATAAAAAATTCTCAAATAGTATCCTGTAAAGAACTAAAAAAACCTGCTTCGCACGAAATTAGTGCAAAATTATTTATTAAAGCTCTATTTATTTGGCATGCAAGTTGCATATTCAACAGTGTATTATTTAAAAAACTTACAAGGAGTTAGGATGAAAAATCTTATTAAATTTGGGGCCATAGCACTATTTTCAAGTACGATGACCTTACAATCTGCAGAATTCGAAAGTAACATTGCGTTATCGAGCGACTACGTTTGGAGAGGCATGACTCAAACAGCTGGGGAACCGGCAGTTTCTGGCGGATTCGATATAGCTGGTGAAAGTGGACTTTATTTCGGAACTTGGGGTTCTAACGTGGAGTTTGGTGATGGAGCAGCTATGGAATTAGACTGGTACGCAGGCTTTGCCGGTGAAGCTGGCGCTTTAAGTTACGACATAGGTTATCTAGCCTTCACGTATCCTGGAGAAGACTCTCTAGATTTCGAGGAAATCTATTTGGGACTCGGATTCAGCTACTTCGGTATAACTTTTTCCTCAGGTCAAGATTCAGCACCTGACAATACGGAATTTTCGGTCGCATTAGGTGAAACTGGCTTAGGTTTAACTTATGGTGACTACGATGAGTATGGTGAATACACAATAATCAGCTATGACCTACCAATAGCTATCGCCGGTCTAGGTGTATCATTATCTTGGAATGATTTCGACTCTGAAGATGGTATGTCTGACGACGACACAGTCGTTGTAACATTTTCTATGTAACTCTTAACTCCCCGTTAAGTAAGCATTCTTAATCTCCCCATTAAGATGCATTAAGGGCCAGACGAAAGTCTGGCCTTTTCTTTATTAATCACCGGTCTAGCATAAGTCTTTAGAAACTCATTTCGCTCTTCAGGCTTCAATTTTGCACATCTCTTTTCAAGGATCGAAATCTTACTGGACATATCCAATATTGAATTTGTCATCTCTTGATGAATATTTATTTCAGCCAATAGATCTAAAGCTGCTTGGTTAGAGGGCCAAATATGATAATTGTTTATAATTTCTCTTTGTATAATTTCTGCTAGATGGCGTGTGTTATCCACTGGATCAGAAATCGGTTTACATATATGTAAATGAACTCTGCCTTTATAACCAAAAATTCCGGTGGACATTTCTTTGATATCACTTTTATTTATTTCTTCTGGGGTCAAGGAATCCTGATATTCCCAACCCCTTGCTTTAACATAATCCAATGGGTCATATTCATAGGAAATAACAATTGGCGTTAAATTAACACTTCTGACCCATTCATAAATTGAATGTGACTTTCTTTGATCGAGATATAGCATTTTTAAAACGCCCTCATCTGTAAAGTCATTACCATCATTTGCCCTTCCTTCTTTTTGAGCAATCCAGATACTTTCTTCATCTTGCATTAGTGAGTAATTGATGTAAGCGGAAAGTTTGGATAATTTTCTTAAAGTTTCCTTTACTCCTTTGATATTTCTGTGAACTACGAAGCTTTTATTCAATCTCATTAGAGTTTCAGCATAGCCATCATCTAAAAGGTTATCCCCAATGGCAATTCTTACAGTATTGAGTCTTTGGGTATAAAGGAGATAATTTAGAAAAGCAGGATCAAGAGATATATCTCTGTGATTACCTATAAACAGTGTGGGTTTTTCAGTTAAATTCTCAACTCCACTATATGTAAAACCATCGGTTGTTTTGTTAATCATCTTCGTTACTAAAGGAGCTAAACAATCTTGAAATTGATCTATAGAATTACAG
>OZSS01001351.1_pt1:0-10000 | contig 11385 bp, 10 predicted proteins | sample 1779911 | NCBI WGS metagenome assembly OZSS01 (sample SAMEA2603589, study PRJEB24840) | metagenome | biome: Water; feature: Photic zone; material: Seawater sample | place: Mediterranean Sea | collected 2013-11-12 | depth 10 m | reverse complement strand
GACCCATGAAGAGGTCAGAAAGGGCATCCGACAGCATCCTCAGCAGCATCCTCAGCAGCATCCTCAGCAGCAGCAACAAAAAACTCGACAACAGGAACAATTAAATAAAGGAAAGGAGGGCGGCGGAGAGAATGTGGTGGTGAAAAAGGACACAAAGGCCAATGTGCTGTTTGACTTTGAGAAAAGCGACACGTATGAGTTGACCGTCAAGGAGGGCGATGTGCTCCAGCACGTCGAGATTGTGAATGACGAGTGGATACGTGGCGAGTGCGTCTCTACGGGCAAGTCTGGCGCAGTGCCGCTCGCATATGTTTCAATTTTTGAGGAAGAAGAAGAGGTCGCAGATGATGGTATTGACGAAGACGTGGAAGGGGCTCTGGAAGATCTCCGAGCAGTGTCATCGGGCTCTGTCGGGCAGAAAGAAGTCGAGGCGGAAATCAAGGAGGTCTCTGCGCTCAAACGCGCTGCGGCATGGCGTGCCGATATCAATGCCGGAGATGTCCATGACATGCAAATGGTCTCCTCCATCGTATGCTCTCCCGATGACAACCCAGAGCTGGCGCTCACCGTCGCCGACGTTGGCAAGCTGATCGTGGTGCAGGTAGAGGTCCTCGAGAATTTTTTGCCCGCAAACGGCAAGCCTTTTGTCAGCAAGGCGCGCTCGATTGCTGTCGGACCGATTGAGCCAGCGCCGCCGCGGGTAGATAATCTGCGCATCATCCAAGTCGACGAGAATGACGACAAAGTGCCCGGCACAGTTCTGATGGCCAGCTATGATTGGTATGGTGGCGTCGAGGGAAAGACAGAGTATTCCTACGTGCGCATACGGACCGATGGGTCGAGAGTAGACATTGTCAAAATGACGCCGACATCGCACCTGGTCAACGGTGAGCGCATGGCAGAAGGCACGCCTCCCATTACAGACTCGCGGTGCTACACTCTGACAAAAGAGGATATGGGCACCAAGCTAAAGGTGAAGTGCCGCCCCGTCAGAGTCGATGGGCGGCGGGGACAGGTCTTCACCTCCAAAGTATTTCGAATTCCTCTTCCGAAGACGACGGAAGCGGCTGCCCCCCCTGCGGCACTTGATTTACGGTTTGCTATGAGTGACCCCAGCGGAAACCGCAACCGGCGCGCGGGAAGAATGTCTCGCGTCTCGCGTCTCGCGGAGTTGAAGAAGGGAATGTAAATGAAAATTTTTTTGTTGTTCGTTGTTTGTTGTTTGTTGTTTGTTGTACAAGAGAACGTGTTTGTGCTGTGGGAGCACGAGTACCAGACGCCCCAATCCTCAGCGTGGCGCGGGAGGTGTGACACACAAAAAAAAAAAATGTTATTTCACTAAAACTCCATAACTGCTTTGATGGCTTCGAAATTTTTCAGCTCGTCAGGCAGGTACTGTTTTTCAAAGACGAGTGGGAAGGGCGTATCGACGCCCGTCACACGCTGTATCGGGGCTTCGAGCGAGAGAAAGCACTTTTCTTGAATTTCTGCCGCAATTTCTGCAGCAAATCCTGCGGTTCGAGGCGCCTCGTGTGAGACGACACATCGTCCCGTCTTCTTGACAGACTCTGCAATTGTCTCTGCATCGAGCGGGATGATGGTGCGCAAATCAATCAGCTCGCAGCTGATGCCAAGCTGGTCACGTGCCATGTCGCATGCGCGCTGCAGGACGTGCGTCTGCGCGCCCCAGCCAATCACAGTCACGTCAGTCCCTTCCTGCATTATTTCTGCCTTGTCCAACGGCAACTCGTACGGATCCACGGGAACCTCGGCCACAGATGCGCGGTAGAGCGCCTTTGGCTCGAGAAAGACAACGGGGTTGGGATCGCTCACGGATCTGCTCTCAATCAATCAATCAATCAATCAGTACAAATAAAAATACAAATGCAAAGTGCAAAACCAAACTTACGCTAGCAGTAGCCCTTTGGCTGTGATGGGGTCTCGTGGCATGACAACCTTGAGCCCCGGCGTGTGGGCAAAGTATGCCTCTGGTGACTGAGAGTGGTAGTGTCCTCCATGCCCCACAGCGCCATACGGCGCACGGATCGTGAGGCTTCCGCAGTTAAAGCAGTTGCCGCTCCTGTACCTGTACTTGGCCGCCTCGTTGACAATCTGATCAAACGCTGGGAAGATGTAGTCCGCAAACTGGATCTCCGCGAGGGCAGTCCCGCCCATGGTTGCATACCCGATGCCGAAGCCAGCGATACCCTGCTCCGCGAGGGGCGTATTGAAGACACGCTCGGCACCAAATCGTTCCTTGAGATCCACCGTGCACCGAAAGACTCCTCCAAAAGCCACATCCTCTCCAAAGATGACAGCGCTATCATCCCTCTCGAGCACATTCCCCATGGCATTGTTCAGCGCCGTGAACAAGTTCATCTTTTCCCTCTCTCCTGAAGGCAGCGTCTCCGAGGGGGTCACCACAGAACTCCTTCCCCTCATCTTTGTCATCACCGCAGCTTTCCCCGCAGCAGCCCTCTTCACCCTGATTCCGCGCATGATTGCTTGTTGCATCTTGGTTTTCCTTTTCTTTTTCTTTTTCTGTTCTTTTGGTTTGGTTTGGTTTGGTTTGGTTTGGTTTGGTTTCGTTTGGTTTGGTTTGGTTTGGTTTCGTTTGGTTTCGTTCTCGGTTCGTGATCTTCCGCTTCAATTAGGGTCTATGATGATCTATTTAGGGTAAATTCAAACCCCAAAAAATAAAATGAAAAGGCAAAAATAAAATTAAAGAAAAAAATGGAAAAGGTCCTCGGCGCAAAGGTGATGGAAGCAGTGCAGACGTCGAAGATTCTTGTTGTGGGTGCGGGAGGTATTGGGTGCGAGCTTTTGAAAAATCTGGCGTGCACGGGGTTCCGGGATATCACGGTCGTGGATCTGGATACGATTGACTTTTCAAACCTGAACAGGCAGTTCCTCTTCCGGTCGAACCATGTGGGCAAGTCCAAGTGCGATGTGGCGAGGGACGCCGTGATGGCATTTTGCCCCTCTGTGCGCATCAAGAGCCATCATGGAAATGTCAAGGAGGCGCGCTTTGGGACGGCGTTCGTGTCGCAATTTGATATTGTCATGAATGCGCTGGATAATGTGTCTGCTCGCCGCCACGTGAATCGCATGTGCCTCGCAGCGGACGTGCCGCTGATTGAGAGCGGCTCGACGGGCTACGTCGGCCAGGCCACCGTCATTGTCAAGGGACAGACGGAGTGCTATGACTGCGTTCCAAAGCCAACGCAGAAAAAGTTTCCGGTATGCACCATTCGGAGCACGCCCGACAAGCCTGTTCACTGCATCGTGTGGGCAAAGGAGCTCTTCAAGTACCTCTTTGGAGACATGTCCGCATCCATGCTGAACGAGGGTCCCGCCGCTCCTGGAAACGAAGCTGATGATGGCGAGGATGATGCAGAGAGCGTCTACACGGCAATCTGCGCGCGAGCTAGGGCACGAAAGGCGCAAGGACAGCAAGAGTTGGAAACCTATGCGAACGATGTTCTGCATGCATTTTTCTGCCTCGAGATTCAAAAGAAGCTCGCCATCAAGTCAGCATACAAGGGAGCAGAGCACGCACCTCGCCCCATCATCTTCGACTTTGGAAGCGAGGACAGTACCATCGCTGACATCGCTGAAAGAGGTGGGTCTATCACGCAGCGGGGCACGATCTGGACCGTGGCGCAGTGTGCGGCCATCATGCGGCGATGCATTGTGAAAATGTGGACGGACCCCGACCGCCGGCGCACCGTGGAAGCTTCTGTAGCAAAGTTTGACAAGGATGATGCGCTGACGCTCGACTTCATCACGGCCGCATCCAATCTTCGGTCGCATGTCTTTTCCATTCCCATGCAAAGTGCATACAGCGTCAAGGGCATCGCGGGCAACATCGTGCACGCCATCGCGACGACGAACGCGATCGTCGCTGGCCTGGAGGTCATGGAGGCGCTCAAGCTCGTGAGAGCTCAGGTGAATGGGGAAAAGCTCTCTGCGGCTTGTCGCTGCACGGCAATCAGCCGCGGCCCTTCACGCAAAGGATATGTGCTGCAACCCTCGCTGCTTGACCTTCCGAACCCGCGATGCTACGTATGCTCTAAGGCGTCTCTCGTGGTGACGATGGATACCCTTACGATGACGCTCGACGCCTTTGTTGACAACGTTCTGCGGCGCAAGCTTGGATTTAATGCACCCGAGTTTACCTGCGGGACGGACGACACGCGGCTCTTTGCCTATCCCGATGACTGGGAAGACAGCCCTGAGGAAATGGGCGCGACTGTGGTCTCCAAGCTTCCTGGAAGTGGCGGCATATGTGGTGGATGCAGCTTCCTCGTGACGGACGAATCTCAGGGCGATGTTGCAGTGGAGCTGGTCATTGTGCAAAAGTCTGACTTTGACGAGGAAAAGGTCCCGGATTTGTTCACAGTGAGTGGGAAACTGGTCGTTCCCGCTGCGCCTCCCGTCGATGGTGAAGAGGGTGACGTGGTTCTTGAGGGTGAAGGTGAAGGTGATGTTGATGGTGAAGATGATGATGATGATGATGATGATGATGATGATATGATCATTCTCGACGGTCCACCGGCAACAAAACGATCTAGATTAGGGTAATGTAGGGTGTAATTTGTCCGTTCCTTTTTTTTTTATTTTAGCAACTCTTCGGAGAAAAGAAGAAAAACAAAAAGTAAAAAAGAAATTTAAACAAAATGAAGAAGGGACCGACGCCAAGGGTGGCAGTGTATCGACGAACAGACCGGCCAATTGCATCGCAAGATGCCGTGCGCAAGCTCCGGCAGATGGAAAAGATGCACCGTGACGTAGAGGCCAAGAATAATTCGCTGCAGCAGAAACTGCTACGGCTGAAGAAGCAAAAGGCGAAGCGAAAGGTGCATACGTATGCGGCTTCAAAGGTAAAGAAGCACTACGAAGTGGCGAGCAAATGGAAGACAAAGAGATACTTTCAGAGAATGAAGGCGAGAGAGGATGAAAAGATTCGCCGCGGTGGGGTGTTTCGCTCTCCGATATATCGGCCGGGTCATAGTACGTTCTTGCCGTCGCATGGGAAAGGAAAAGGTCCTGGTGTTCCGCGAACAGGTCCTCGTGAAGCGAGCGTCAAGTTTAGCAATTTTTCGCGCGAGCCTAGGTTTGGCTGGCAGCGCGAAAAGGAGCGGATACCTGGGCCTTCGGACTACAATCCAAACTACGGGAACCGCATGGAGCAGTTGTAAGTTACACACTATTGAAAAAAAACAAATGTTTACAAAGAATGAACTAACAAGAAAATGAATGCAGTGTGTACATGCATCGCGTAGATCCATACGCATGGTCAGAGGAACATGAGAGGGATTATCGGAAAAGCATCAGCCCAGGTATTTTGCGCATCCAGGACAAGGCCGAATTCAAGCCCCTCAACGCAGGGAGTGCGCCAGTAATGCTGCTTCAAGACAGGCCGCGCTCTGCGCCAGGGAAAACAACAACAACAACAACAACAACAAAGCCAGTGACGAGCAGTGCGCTCGTCGCATACACCTCGCCGCGCACCATGAGCGAGCTCACACACGAGGACAAAATGCGCAGTTTGCGTCAGCAATTAGATGCTGCCCAAAAGGAATTGAGGGTTGCAAAGGTCAGGGCCCGGGGGATCAAGGCTGGTGTCCAGGATGATGCATTTTCCATGCAGCGCAGGGCAGAGAATGAAAAGGCGAGAGTGGATGAGCTAGAGAGAAAAATGGGCTCGCTCGCACGCGCGATCCACGATGCAGAGGAGCTTTCCATCGGCCTCGCCAACGCGGTAGAAAACACAGACTTGGCCAACGATGTCATGCAGCGCACGCAGCAGCTTATTGCTGTGATACGCCAAGCTTCGACGCGCATCCTAGCGACAGACATTGGAAAAATGGAGGCACAGGAGCTGGAGGAGCGCAACCGCGAGCAGGAGATGGAAATCCTGAATCTCCGAGCGGCTCTCGCTCGCCGCAAAAAGCAATAACCCTAGGTAAAGTGTATCGATCAAAATGGGAAAAAAAAAAGAAAGAGAATGTCTGGGATCGGCAAGCAGCTAGAGTCGACGAAGCGCACCGCGCCAGCTTTTGGCTTTGGCGCGGAGCCAGTGATGAAGGATAGACAGTCTACGCGTTCGGAATTCCTTGGGCTGTATGGCAAGCAGGCTTCTCCCGGACCTGTTCCTGCATTTCAGGCGCCAAAAACGGACAGCAGTAAGAAGGTGCGTGGCGCCTGTGTGACTGTGTCACGCAGTGTCAGGGCGTGCAATCTCAAGACGCAGCCTTCGCGACTCGGTCCCGGAAGCTTTAAACAGCCCGATGGCTTTGGGAAGCAGCTCGACAGCCGGAAGCGCACGACTCCATCCTTTACATTTTGAATTATGAATTTAAATTATGTAGTTCATCATGTTTGCACCACTCCTGCCAAACATTGTGTTGGAACGATCCACCCATCCCTTTGAAGGTCCGCCAAAGTGCGCGACGCTATTCATCTTCATGACATTCTGCCCAAAGTTGTACGTCGGCGGATAGTAATTTGGTAGCGGTGCGCCCCCATAGGACGGTGCAAAGCCGTAGTTTGCTTGGGCAGGTGGCCACTGCTGCCTCCGCTGCGGCTGCTGTCTACGAGCCTGGGCCTGGGCCTGGGCCTGGGCCTGGGCGTGCACCTGCATCTGCTGGCGCCGCTGCCCTACTGGCTGTGGCTGCCTCTGCATAAAGTTTTGCTGATGCGCCCTGAATTGAAACTGGCTCTGCTGAAACTGATTTGGCTGAACGCCGCGCTGCATATTGTGCGCAGGTGCCCCTCGCTGCATTTGAGTGAAGCGCGATGCTCCTGCTGCCGCAGTGGCGATGGGCACGTTGCGCCGCGCGGCCATCTGCGCTTTGGCCTGTTGGGTGATGTGCGCAACATTGGTGTGCGCAGGTTCACTGCGCGTGCTGCGAAGCTGCTTCCTTCGATTGGATTCCAGCGCAACGTCCAGCGCGGCAAGATCCTGAAGAATGGCCATCTCCGCCGAAGTCGTCCTGTCCCATCCTTGCCTCGTCTGCAGTCCAAAGTTGCGCATGCCCTGGCGCTGCTTCTGCAGTTGGTGCTGCTTCATGATGGGTGCCTCTGACATGACTGGCGCCCCTGACAGTGCCCAGTGACCGCCCGAGCCCTGCACAAGTTGCTGCTGCTTTTGCTGGTGCTCAGCTACATGCCTCGATAACGGAGAACCGAGATTGTTCTGAACGGGCACGAGCTCACCGTGCGGGCCATACGTGTACGATCCCTTTTCTTGGATCTGGATGCTCGGAGGCTGCTTTGCCTTGTGCTGCTGCGCATGATTACTACTACTCCGCTGTTGAAGTTGTTGTTGTTGTAGTTGCTGTTGAAGTTGCTGCTGCTGTGCACCACCTTCCTTGCGCAGCGGCTTGACGGCGTCGTAGACCTCCTGCCTCCGTTTCATGACTTCGCTCGTGGCCGCCTTCGGGCCGGGACCTGGGGCTGCGCCGCTCGCGCTGACAATGCCAAGCTGAGACAGTTCCTGCGTCAGGGCCGTGGCACCGCGCTCCGGGATGCCGGGATGGAAACCAAAGACGGGGTCCTCGCCACCCTGTTGGCCGTTCTGCCCCGCCATCGCTCCGCCGCTGCGGGGCGACATGTCGCCGTCTATTTCAATTTTTTTCCGAATGTTTTGAGCCTGCTGCCTCGCCGCCCTGGCGCGCCGCATGCGCTCCGTTACTTCGCTGTCCCAGGACGCCTCCTCCATTGGCCCGGCGAGAATCTTTGGACGCGATTTATCGCCACGCTTTTGCGCTCTCTCGTTTTGCCCCCTCTCCAGCTGCGCCCTTTCTTGCCGCGCCCTTTGTTGCCGCGCCCTCTCCTGCTGCGCCCTCTCCTGCTGTGCCTTTTCGCGCTCGCGCTTCGCCCGCTCCCGCGCGCGCGCAGCCTGCTGGTTGCGCAGCTTCTTTCTCTCTTCCCAAATCTGCTGCTGGCGCTGCTGCTTTGTAACTAGCCCTCCCTCGGTGCGCGGGTTCGCTTGTCTATTGCTCGACCTTTGAATTCTCTCGGCGCGAAGCCGCGCCTCAGCTTCCTCCACTTGCCTTTGCCGTTCCCTCTCTGCCTGATCCTCTTCCTCCTTCTTTTGCCGCTTGTAGGCGGTAACTCGCGCCCTCGTCTCAAGCTGCCGCTGCCGCGCGCGCTCCTCGTTGCGCGCGGCCTTTTCCAGAGCGGTTGCCTCCTCGTCAAGCCTCGCCCGATCCTCCTGAGCCTTTCTCTCTAGCTCCCTCTCCTTGGCGATCCGCACGCGCTCTTCCGCCTTCTTCCTTCCGCGCATGGCCATTTCGTCCGTGCGACGCTTGCGCGCATCAGCTCGCTGCTGCATCATGCGCGACTGCTCCTGCTCACGAGCCTGCTCCTGCTCACGCTCCTCTGCGCGCGCCTGAACGCGCGCCTTTGCCCTGGCACGAGCCTGCGCGCGGGCCTCTGCCTGTTGCGCCGCAGAAACCTTTTGCGCCTTGCTCGTTGTATTTTGTCCAGATGCTGCTGGCCGGTGGTCCACGTGATCCTCTGCGAGATTTTGGCTTCGGCGCTGTGCCGACGATGATGCGCCCTGGCTGGGCGCTGCGCGCCTCCTCGCCCTCCTTTGGCTCTCAGGCGATGTGCGCCGCGACCGCGACGACCGTGCCGAGCGCTGCGACATGCGGGAGGAAGGGGAAGATGGCGTAGAGGACGAAGAGGAAAACGAGGACGAGCCGAGCACGACTGGCTGCGGCGGCTCGGAGGTGTCGAGCACTTTTCTGGCAGTCTTTTGCTCGCTCTCAGACATGCGCTTCATCAGCAGCGCACCGTTCTCATTCAGCGCCCAGATGAGGCGGCGCCCAGCCTGCCGCGTCTCGGGCTTGCTGTCTGTCGCAAAGGATGCGCTCAGCTTTGACAGAGACGATGTCTGGGAGCGTGCGAGCCCGCCCACACCCTGCGTGTCCACCATGTATGAAAGCACCTGCGCGCACCTCGCTCGCATCGCCGGGTTCTTGCTCTTCTCTGCTGTCTGCGCGATGGAAACGTACAACTTTGTGCAGCCTGTCGCGATTGGATGCATCAGTCAGTCAGTCAGGGTTAGCCGGTGCATTCTAAACGAGTGATGAACTTACATGAATTGTCTGCGAGCGATATGAGGGCCTCGTTTGCCGCGGCCGAGATGAAAATGTTACTGTGGTCTGCAGCGCGCTTGAGCAGAATATGCGAGATGGGCTTCATCTCTGGCTCCAGATATGCACCGAGACCGACGCACATGTCATTGAGCGTCATCAGCGAATTTTTGCTAACCGAAGACCGCAGAGAAGCGGCCAATTTGACGACTGCGAGGACAACGTCAGACAGCAGCCTATCCGTCAGCTCCGCAGGATGATGCAGCGCAAGCGACCTGACAGTATTCAGCGCCTTGAACTGTGTGTCCCACTTGGAACTCGCAAGATCTTGCAGCAGCCCCGGTCCTGCAGCTTCCCCAGGATCATCCAGCCTCGGAATCTGCTCACTCGACACATAGGCCACCGACGCCGCCCTCTCCATATGAGACGGGCTCGGCAAGCCATCGTCGCCTGGCAGCACATCTGACCATGCCGTGCTTCCCCTGCTTCCAACATCGATCGGGGAAGGCCTCGACATGGTCCCGTCCTTGGTTGTCTTTCTCTTCTTTCTGTTCGTTCTTTCGTTTCCTTTCGTTTCCTTTCGTTTCCTTTCGTTTGGTTTGGTTTGGTTTGGTTTGGTTTGGTTCTTGCTCTTCCTCTTCCTTCCGTCATCTGCGACGAAAATTTTCTTCTAAAAAAAAAAAAATGAGGGGCTGTACAACCATCAGCGATTAACATTTCAGCTACAAACCTTTACATGCACAGCTTGCACAGATTTCCATTTCCCTGGCAGTTTACTTACTACTGCAGCAGTGCCCTAAAATATAATATATATAGCATTACAGAATGTAAAGTTTAATACTATAGGCCAAATAGAACATGAAACCAAAATGTCCAAAAGATAAGGTTTTAGA
>OZSS01001350.1_pt1 | contig 11387 bp, 5 predicted proteins | sample 1779911 | NCBI WGS metagenome assembly OZSS01 (sample SAMEA2603589, study PRJEB24840) | metagenome | biome: Water; feature: Photic zone; material: Seawater sample | place: Mediterranean Sea | collected 2013-11-12 | depth 10 m | reverse complement strand
CTCTGTTTGAAATTACTTCATTTACATTCATATTAGTTTGAGTTCCAGAGCCTGTTTGCCAAATAACTAATGGAAATTCAAGATTATGTTCGTTGTTTAAAATTTCATCACATACTTCCAAAATTAATTCCATTTTTCTTTCATCAAGATTAGTTAATTCATTATTTGAAATTGCACAACATTTTTTTAGAATTGCATATGAATGAATAATTTCAATAGGCATTGAATAAGGCTGCCCAATTTTGAAATTATTTATTGACCTCTGAGTTTGTGGCCCCCAGAGAGCATTTTTTTCTATTTTAACTTCTCCTAGTGTGTCCGATTCAATTCTAAATTTTTTTTCCATTATGCAAATTTACGAATTGTTGATAAAGTATTTTTTTTTCCTGAGAATTCTTTACCTATCTTTAAGAATATGTTTGAATTCGATCAGTATCTTGGTTTTTTACTTTTCATGACTGTTGTTACTATGGGTTTCTGGTTAATGATTCTTCTACTAACATTTATAATTCCATATTGGGTTACTAGTTCCTTTTTTGAATGGCTTAAAGAAAGAAAAAAAAGTAAATAAATTTAGTCAGTGAGGATAAAAGGGCTGTATATTTGAAATCCGCAAAAAAGCTGCGAACCACACTCAAAAATAATTTTGATTTTTTTTCGTTGTGGGGTTGTGTAAACCGAAAAGCAGCGTATATTTGCAACCGCTTTCAAAAAGAGCGAATTTAAAAGTTCATTGAATTATTGAGAATGACAGCGCGTATTAATCGCAATTGCGATTAAAATACGAATAGTAAAACAATCATGAGACAGCTCTAATTTGTCAATTTTTTTGTTGTTAATTTTATTTAAAGTTATACAATGAAGAGTTTGATCCTGGCTCAGGATGAACGCTAGCGGCAGGCCTAACACATGCAAGTCGAACGGTAACATAGATTGCTTGCAATCTGATGACGAGTGGCGCACGGGTGCGTAACGCGTATGCAATCTACCTTTTACAGGAGAATAGCCCAGAGAAATTTGGAATAATGCTCCATAATATCATTTATCAGCATTGATTTATGATTAAAGCTCCGGCGGTAAAAGATGAGCATGCGTTCTATTAGCTAGTAGGTGAGGTAACGGCTCACCTAGGCTACGATAGATAGGGGCCCTGAGAGGGGGATCCCCCACACTGGTACTGAGACACGGACCAGACTCCTACGGGAGGCAGCAGTGAGGAATATTGGACAATGGAGGCAACTCTGATCCAGCCATGCCGCGTGCAGGAAGACGGCCCTATGGGTTGTAAACTGCTTTTATACAGGAAGAATGTTACCTACGTGTAGGTATTTGACGGTACTGTAAGAATAAGGATCGGCTAACTCCGTGCCAGCAGCCGCGGTAATACGGAGGATCCAAGCGTTATCCGGAATCATTGGGTTTAAAGGGTCCGCAGGCGGTTCATTAAGTCAGAGGTGAAATCCTACCGCTCAACGGTAGCATTGCCTTTGATACTGATGGACTTGAGTTATAGTGAAGTAGTTAGAATGTGTAGTGTAGCGGTGAAATGCATAGATATTACACAGAATACCGATTGCGAAAGCAGATTACTAACAATATACTGACGCTGAGGGACGAAAGCGTGGGTAGCGAACAGGATTAGATACCCTGGTAGTCCACGCCGTAAACGATGGTCACTAGCTGTTTGATGTACATTGGTACATTGAGTGGCTAAGCGAAAGTGATAAGTGACCCACCTGGGGAGTACGCTCGCAAGAGTGAAACTCAAAGGAATTGACGGGGGCCCGCACAAGCGGTGGAGCATGTGGTTTAATTCGATGATACGCGAGGAACCTTACCAGGGCTTAAATGTAGTGGGACAGGTCTAGAGATAGACCCTTCTTCGGACTCATTACAAGGTGCTGCATGGTTGTCGTCAGCTCGTGCCGTGAGGTGTCAGGTTAAGTCCTATAACGAGCGCAACCCCTATCGTTAGTTGCCAGCGGGTAATGCCGGGAACTCTAGCGAAACTGCCGGTGCAAACCGTGAGGAAGGTGGGGATGACGTCAAATCATCACGGCCCTTACGTCCTGGGCTACACACGTGCTACAATGGCCGGTACAGAGAGCAGCCACTACGCGAGTAGGAGCGAATCTACAAAACCGGTCTCAGTTCGGATCGCAGTCTGCAACTCGACTGCGTGAAGCTGGAATCGCTAGTAATCGGATATCAGCCATGATCCGGTGAATACGTTCCCGGGCCTTGTACACACCGCCCGTCAAGCCATGGAAGCTGGGGGTACCTGAAGTCGGTGACCGCAAGGAGCTGCCTAGGGTAAAACTAGTAACTGGGGCTAAGTCGTAACAAGGTAGCCGTACCGGAAGGTGCGGCTGGAACACCTCCTTTCTAGAGTAAAAACGACAAGAAACTGGAGGACAATGTTACAAGAGGGAGTCACTGCGCTTAGCGCTGCATTCTTTTTTTAAAAGATAAAAAGATAAAGAGAAGCACCTAAAAGAGTCTCGTAGCTCAGCTGGTTAGAGCGCTACACTGATAATGTAGAGGTCGGCAGTTCGAGTCTGCCCGAGACTACTTTAAACGACAGGGTGTTTTTTTAGATTTTAAAAAATGGAAATTCTAGAGGTTGGGATTCTGCTTTTAGGGGTCCTTATATAGGATAACCACGAAAAGAGGGGGAATTAGCTCAGCTGGCTAGAGCACTTGATTTGCATTCAAGAGGTCATCGGTTCGACTCCGATATTCTCCACAACCAGACGTATTTTTGTTTTGCTGTAAGGCAGGGCAAAAGTTCATTTGAGAGGCTGTATTTTGAGAGATAGCATAGGCTATTTGGAAAAGTAGAGTTTAAAAACGTTCATTGACATATTGAAAGAATACAAGAAGTAGAATCAATTAATAACAATTGGTTGTACGAGCAAATAGATAAAAACAAAAACTACAATTTTAAAAATAGAAAGAGTAGAAAAGTTACGATAGGCTAATTAAGGGCGTATGGGGAATGCCTAGGCTCTCAGAGGCGAAGAAGGACGTGATAAGCTGCGAAAAGCTACGGTTAGTGGCACATACACTGTGATCCGTAGATATCCCAATGGGGCAACCCGGCATATTGAAGATATGTCATCCGACCTAGTCGGAAGCAAACCCGGAGAACTGAAACATCTAAGTACCCGGAGGAGAAGAAAACAAAAGTGATTCCGTTAGTAGTGGCGAGCGAAAGCGGAAGAGCCCAAACCATATTTGTTACGGCAAATAGGGGGTTATAGGACCACGACATTTAATGCTTGCAGAACTAGAATGCAATGGAAATTGCGACCAAAGAGGGTGATAGTCCCGTATAGGTAATAAGAGTAATTGATAGTGGTATCCTGAGTAGTGCGGGGCACGTGAAACCTTGCATGAATTTGGCGGGACCATCCGCTAAGGCTAAATACTCCTGAGAGACCGATAGTGAACCAGTACCGTGAGGGAAAGGTGAAAAGAACCCTGAATAAGGGAGTGAAATAGAACCTGAAACCATACGCTTACAAGCGGTCGGAGTCCGTCAATGACGGATGACGGCGTGCCTTTTGCATAATGAGCCTACGAGTTACCGTTGCTAGCATGGCTAATCCGTTCAGCGGAGCAACCGCAGCGAAAGCGAGTCTGAATAGGGCGATAAAGTTAGCAGTGGTAGACGCGAAACCGAGTGATCTACCCATGAGCAGGTTGAAGCTGTGGTAACACACAGTGGAGGACCGAACCCGTTGACGTTGAAAAGTCTTGGGATGACTTGTGGGTAGGGGTGAAAGGCCAATCAAACTCGGAAATAGCTCGTACTCCCCGAAATGCATTTAGGTGCAGCGTTGTAATAGTTATATAGAGGTAGAGCTACTGATTGGATGCGGGGGCTTCACCGCCTACCAATTCCTGACAAACTCCGAATGCTATATAATGATTTACAGCAGTGAGGGCATGGGTGCTAAGGTCCATGTCCGAGAGGGAAAGAACCCGGACCATCAGCTAAGGTCCCCCAGTGTATGCTAAGTTGAGAAAACGCGGTTGGATTGCCCAGACAGCTAGGATGTTGGCTTGGAAGCAGCCATTCATTTAAAGAGTGCGTAACAGCTCACTAGTCGAGCGATCCGGCATGGATAATAATCGGGCATAAGCATACCACCGAAGCTATGGCTTTGTAATTTATTACAAGGGGTAGGGGAGCATTCTATAGGCGTTGAAGAGAAACTGCGAGGTTTTTTGGAGCGTATAGAAAAGAAAATGTAGGCATAAGTAACGACAATGCAGGCGAGAAACCTGCACACCGAAAGACTCAGGATTCCTCAGCTATGCTAATCAGCTGAGGGTTAGTCGGGGCCTAACGCAAACCCGGAAGGGGAAGTGGATGGACAATCGGTTAATATTCCGATACCTGCCGGCGCTCAACGTGACGGAGGGGAGAAGATAGTGCGTACTGACGGAATAGTACGTTGAACCACTCTAAAGGGTGGGATAGTACACCAAGGCTTCGGCTGCGGTGATAATCTATCGGATCCACTTCCAAGAAAAGCAAGCCAGGCAGCCCGTACCGTAAACCGACACAGGTAGTTGGGATGAGAATTCTAAGGTGCTCGAGAGATTCATGGCTAAGGAACTAGGCAAAATGGGCCCGTAACTTCGGGAGAAGGGTCGCCCCACTCCGGTGGGGCCGCAGTGAAAAGGTCCAGGCGACTGTTTATCAAAAACACAGGACTCTGCTAAGACGAAAGTCGATGTATAGGGTCTGACACCTGCCCGGTGCCGGAAGGTTAAGTGGAGCTGTTATCTTCGGAGAAGCAGTAAAATGAAGCCCCGGTAAACGGCGGCCGTAACTATAACGGTCCTAAGGTAGCGAAATTCCTTGTCGGGTAAGTTCCGACCTGCACGAATGGTGTAACGATCTGGACACTGTCTCAGCCATGAGCTCGGTGAAATTGTAGTATCGGTGAAGATGCCGATTACCCGCTACGGGACGAAAAGACCCCGTGCACCTTTACTATAGCTTCGTATTGACCTTGGACACGTAATGTGTAGGATAGGTGGGAGACATTGAAGTGGCGTCGCTAGGCGCTGTGGAGTCACTGTTGAAATACCACCCTTTGCTTGTCTAGGGCCTAATCCGCCTTTGGTGGAAACAGTGCGTGGTGGGTAGTTTGACTGGGGTGGTCGCCTCCAAAAGAGTAACGGAGGCTTCTAAAGGTACCCTCAGCACGCTTGGTAACCGTGCGTAGAGTGCAATGGCATAAGGGTGCTTGACTGAGAGACCTACAAGTCGATCAGGTACGAAAGTAGAGCATAGTGATCCGGTGGTTCCGCATGGAAGGGCCATCGCTCAAAGGATTATAGGCAGTTTTCAAATTTATATCAAACATTTTTGCCGTGGTTTGATAGATAAAAGCACGCCATCCATTACGTAGTTTTTTTATCAATGCGTGGGCAGTAAAACCCGTTTCCCTATAAATTAGCTTGATTAAAATTCGCCCTTCCGAACGCGTGAGCTTCTTCAATTCGTCCTTAAATTCACCTTCTAAGTAACGCTCAACTTGTTTTACATAGCGTTTTTTGGCGCGTTTGCGTTTGATATTGGCCAGTCGTTGGTTCAAAACCGTCAGGCGTTCTGCTGCAAGTTGGGCATAAGGATAGACTTTTATGGTGCGTCTTTGCAACCGATAATAGGCAATATAGTCGTCATAACTTTTAAATTTAATGCTTGGAAGCACCACAACTTCACTTAAATCAACATAGGGATTGGTCAACGTATCGCCCGCTACTATATATATAGGTTGTTTCTGCTGTCCGTATAGACTGCAAGCCAACATTATAACGCCTACATACACGAGTTTGTTCATGCATTCAAAAGTAATAAGATTGTTTTACCTATATGTCGTAATTTAGCACACTTAAATAAAAAACCGCAATGGATCGTATTTTAAACAAAAAATCGCACGCATTTCTAAAACAATACCTCAACAACCCTGCTCCTACTGGATACGAATGGGAAAGCCAAAAAATTTGGATGGACTATCTAAAGCCATACGTTGATGAGTTTATCACCGATACTTATGGTACTGCGGTTGGTGTCATTAATCCAAAAGCCAAATTTAAGGTGGTCATTGAGGCGCATTCAGATGAAATTTCATGGTATGTAAACTATATATCGGACAAGGGTTTAATCTCTGTTATCAGAAATGGCGGTAGCGACCATATGATTGCACCGTCTAAATGGGTTAACATCCACACAAAGAAAGGCATCGTAAAAGGGGTGTTTGGTTGGCCTGCTATTCACACGCGCATGGCTGGAAAGGAAGAAACGCCTAAGCTTGAAAACATTACCATTGATGTTGGTGCTTCTAAGAAAGAAGAAGTAGAAAAAATGGGCATCCATGTGGGTTGTGTGATTACATATCCAGACACTTTTCAAGTATTGAACAAAAATAAATTTGTGTGCCGTGCCCTTGACAACCGCATAGGCGGCTTTATGATTGCGGAAGTAGCACGCTTGCTAAAAGAGAGCAAGGTTGAACTACCTTTTGGGCTATATGTAACCAATTCGGTTCAAGAGGAAATTGGACTGCGTGGTGCTGAGATGATCACACAGACCATCAAACCAGACGTAGCTATCGTAACAGACGTTTGTCACGATACCTCCACACCCATGATTGATCCAAAAAAACAAGGGGACAATACGATTGGAAAAGGGCCTGTTATCTCTTACGCACCTGCCGTTCAGCAGTTATTGCGTGATCGCATTATCGATACGGCTGAAGAAAAAAAGATTCCGTTCCAGCGTTTGGCTTCCTCAAGGTATACTGGTACCGATACAGATGCTTTTGCTTATAGCAATGGCGGTGTTCCCTCAGCATTGATCTCATTACCGCTTAAATACATGCACACCACCGTAGAAATGGTACACCAAGAAGATGTGGAGAACGTAATCAAACTGATATACGAAACACTACAAACCATCAAAAACGGAGAGAAGTTTAGCTATTTCGCTTAATCTCTTCCACCACTTCTGGGTTTAACAAAGTAGAAACATCACCAAGTTGGTCGTATTCGCCTGCGGCAAGTTTGCGCAATATGCGACGCATGATTTTACCACTTCGCGTTTTTGGAAGTCCGCTTACCACTTGAATACGGTCAGGCTTGGCTATAGGCCCAATGGTTTGAGCCACCAAAGCACGCAAGGCTGCTATCAATGCTTCGTGATCAGCTACTACGTTTTTAGCTATAACAAATGCATATAGCGCATTCCCTTTCACATCATGTGGAAAACCAACAACGGCGCTTTCCACAACATTAGGATGTTCGTTGAGTGCATTTTCAATAGGTGCCGTCCCAAGGTTATGGCCAGAAACAATCACCACATCATCAACCCTACCTGTTATACGGTAATTGCCCTTCGCATCACGTAAGGCACCATCGCCAGGAAAATAATAACCAGGATAGGCACTGAAATAAACGTTTTTATATCGCTCGTGATCGCCCCAAATGGTACGGGCAATAGATGGCCATGGGTATTTAATAGCTAAAATACCTTCGTTTTCATCAGCCAATTCATTGCCTTCGTTGTCCAACAAAACCGCTTGAACACCCGGCATGGGAAGTGTGGCATAGGTGGGTTTTTGTGGCGTTACGCCCGCTAGTGAACTTATTAGAATACCGCCCGTTTCGGTTTGCCACCACGTATCCACAATGGGACAATTGTTCTTACCTACGTGGTTGTCATACCAATGCCAAGCTTCTGCATTAATGGGTTCTCCAACAGAACCTAAAACTTTTAGTGTAGACAAATCGTGTTTACTGACCAAGTCTACTGGGTGCTTTTGCAAAGCACGTATGGCAGTGGGTGCCGTATAAAACTGATTGACCTTGTGTTTGGCACATACTTCCCAAAAACGATCACATTCAGGATATGAAGGAACGCCTTCAAACATGACCGTGGTTGCGCCTACGGCCAAAGGACCGTAAACGATATAAGAATGTCCTGTAATCCAACCGATATCGGCAGTACACCAATAAACATCGCCTTTTTCATATTGAAATACATTTTGAAAGGAGTATGCGGTATAAACCATGTATCCACCACATGTATGCACCATGCCTTTGGGTTTTCCGGTGGAGCCCGAGGTATATAAAATAAACAAAGGATCTTCGCTATCCATGATTTCAGCTGGACAGTAGTCGTCCACTTCCGCTAATGCTTCGTGCCACCAAACATCAATATCGTTCCAAGCTACTTCTTGGCCTGTTCGTTTAAGTACAATTGACGTTTTTATGCTTGTACAGTGGGTTAATGCTTCGTCGGCAATGGCTTTTAATGGCGTGACTTTAGCGCCTCGGAATCCGCCGTCGGCAGTGACCAACATGGCGCAGTCAGCGTCGTTTATTCTAGCTGCCAATGCAGCGGCAGAAAAACCAGCAAATACCACAGAGTGAATGGCACCAATTCGGGCACAGGCCAGCACGGTTATGGCCAGCTCTGGAACCATAGGCATATAAAGGCAGATCCTGTCACCTTTTTTAGCGCCATGCGCCTTTAGCATATTAGCAACGCGACAAACACGGCTATGCAATTCCTCATATGAAATATGTTGCGCAGTTTCTTTTGGATCGTTTGGCTCAAAAATAATTGCCGTTTGATTGGGCTGCGTTTTAAGATGGCGATCTAAGCAGTTTTCGGTAATGTTTAATTTACCTCCAAAAAACCATTTAACTTCTGGTTTATGAAAATCATATTCCAGCGTCTTATCCCACTTTTTATGCCATTCGAACTGATTCGCAATAGCTTCCCAAAAAGCTTCTGGTTGTGCTGAAGCCTGATCTTTTGCTTGCTCGTATGCTGCTATTGACCGATATGCCAAATCATCCATAAAAAATAAATTTCCATCGAAAATACTAAAATAATTCAGCTAATAGTGAAGCTTATTACATTACAGTGCAATATTTTGCTGTTTAACATGCTTTGTACATATTTTATTGCGTTACAGGGAAGCCCCTAGCGCGCATCAAAGCATCGATAGAAGCATCTCTGCCTCTAAACAACCTATATGCTTCAGCGGGGTCAATGGAGTTGCGTGGCGCAAATAAATATTTAACTAATTTTTCTGACATGGCTTCATCGTAAAAGCCGCCCGGTGCCGCTCTAAATGCTTCGGAAGCATCGGCTGTTAACACATCTGCCCACATATAGCCGTAATATGCCGTAGCATAGCCTTCGCCAGAAAATACATGGCCAAAATGCGGCGTCCTGTGACGCATGGGTAGTTCTTTTGGCATGTTAAACGCAGTCAATGTTTCGCGCTCAAACGCACCTACATCTAGATCGGTCGGATCAGCCAGATGGAGTTTCATGTCCATTAGTGCAGAGGCTAAGTATTCGGTTGTAGCAAAACCTTGATTAAAGGTTGCTGCCTTTTTAATTTTTGCAACCAATGCATCTGGCATGGGAGCACCCGTTTCTTGGTGCACCAAAAACCGGTCAATTACGTCGTCTGTGGACAACCAACGTTCTAGTAGCTGCGATTGAAATTCGGTATAGTCTCTAACCCCTCCGTTTAGCGTTGGGTACCTCACTTCGGATGCAAAAAAATGCAAGGCATGACCAAATTCGTGAAAGAAGGTAGTGGCATCGTCCCAAGATATGAGCAAGGCTTCGCCAGGTGCGGATTTAACAAAGTTTGAATTGTTGGATGCCAACACGTTTGTTTTTCCATCAAAGGTTGAAAAGCTTCTGTAGGTAGTTGCCCAAGCACCTGAGCGCTTTCCTTCTCTTGCATAAGGATCTAAATACCACAATCCAATGTGACCTCCCGAATCTTTGTCGATTACTTCCCAACCCTTTACACCCTCGTGGAATACAGAAACCGATCCTTCGGGAACGGGTGAAAAGGCATAGCCAAACAAACGACCAGCAACATAGTGCATGGCATCCGTTAGTTTGTCTAGTTGCAGGTATTGCTTTACCTCATCTGAATCTAAATCATATTTAGCTTTGCGCACTTTCTCTGCATAGAAACGGTAGTCCCAAGGAGCTATAGTAATGTTATCTCCATTGGCATCTGCAACAGCTTGCATATCGGCTACCTCTTCGGCAACACGAGCAATGGCTGCAGGCCAAACGGCTTCCATAAGCGCCATGGCATTCTCTGGGTTCTTTGCCATTCGGTTTTGCAGGCGCCAAGCGGCGTAATTGTCATAACCCAAAAGCGCCACACGCTCTTTGCGAAGTTTTAATATTTGCGCAATGATTTCTTTGTTGTCGTATGCATCACCATTATCGGCACGCGCATAATAATTTGTCCAAACTTGTTTGCGTAAATCGCGTTCGGTTGAATAGGTCAAAAAGGGATCCATCGAAGAACGTGTATTGGTAACCGCATATGCTCCTGCCCGATCCTTTCCTTCAGCTATCCGAGCAGCAGACTTGACAAAATCATCTGGAAGTCCCCCTAACTGATTTTCCGTAAGGTAAGTGACGTAGTTTTCTTCATCATGTAAAATGTTATTTGAAAATTTGGTGTAGAGCGACGAAAGTTCTTTGTTTATGGCTGCATAACGCTTCTTTTTCTCGTCGTCCAAATCCGCACCATTCATGGCAAAACTCTGATACGTTAACTCCACTACGCGCTGCTGATCAGCTTCAAGTGGCTTGGTTTTTGAAGCCTCATAAACAGCTTTGATACGCTTGAAAAGCTGCTTGTTTTGTGTGATTTTGGATTGAAACTCTGAAAAAAGCGGTGCCAATTCGGTTTGCACTCCTCTAAATTCGGGTGAAGACATATTACTGCTGAAAATCCCATAATAAGCAAAAGCGCGATCCAAAACTTTTCCTGAGCGCTCCATGGCTTCAATGGTGTTTTCAAAGTTTGGGGCTTCAGGGTTTGATGCAATGGCTTCGATTTCTTCTAAGTTAAGCTCCATGGCTTTTAGCATGGCGGGCTTTACATCTGCTACTTGCATCTTGTCAAAAGCAGGCGTACCCATATATGGACCTGTCCATGATTTAAGTAGTTTGTTCTGACCCAGTTCCGAAGTACACGAAAATGCAAGGAGAACCAGAAATACAAAAAGGGCGTTATATGCGTTTGAAATTTTCATTTTTAGGTGTTTTTGGTTAATAAGGCAAACAATAAATATACTAAAATATTTCAGCTACCTACTTAACATCCTTCAAAACCACAAAACTTGAGGTGCTGAATTTATTTTCAAAACACACTGTCTTATATCTTTACCTTTTGCACAAAAGTGTTGCCGTTCTGCGCAAAAATTTCAGCTAAATATATACCTGTTACAAATTGTGAAACATCAATTGGTTTTGGGATAGCCTCGGTTGCTAGAGAAAATACTATTTTACCAGTTAAATCATATAAAAC
>OZSS01001349.1_pt1 | contig 11394 bp, 9 predicted proteins | sample 1779911 | NCBI WGS metagenome assembly OZSS01 (sample SAMEA2603589, study PRJEB24840) | metagenome | biome: Water; feature: Photic zone; material: Seawater sample | place: Mediterranean Sea | collected 2013-11-12 | depth 10 m | reverse complement strand
GTTTTGGACAGGCCACGCAAATCCGAAATAAGGGTTGCCGACTGCCCTTCACGTCGCATTAACAAAATAATGGCAAAGGTGCCCGCCCCCATAAACACATAGCTTGTCATGTAAATCATCACGCCAAGCACCCCATCATGCGAGCCGGCAGCCAGCCCGGCCAGCGCATAGCCCATATGCGCAATTGATGAATAGGCCATCATCCGCTTGATATCGCTCTGCATGATCGCGCCCAAAGCACCAACAAGCATCGAGGCCACCGACAACGCCATAATCACCTGTGACCATTCCACCGCAATGCTGCCAAAAGCGCCATAGGTCAGCCGCAGCATCAGCGCAATGGCCGCCACTTTCGGGGCGATGGCAAACAGGGCTGTGACAGGGCTTGGCGAGCCTTCATACACATCTGGCGTCCACATGTGGAACGGCGCCGCCGATACCTTAAAGGCAATACCGGTGATCATAAACACCATGCCGATGATAAATGCGACTGGCAATTCAGTGTCGGCAACCGCTGCCGCAATCCCGGCAAAGCTTGTTGTGCCAGCAAACCCATAAACAAGCGACGCCCCATATAACAACATGCCGGATGACAGCGCCCCCAGCAGAAAATATTTGAGGCCGGCTTCTGACGAGCGCAATGAATTGGTGCGCATCGCCGCCACCACATAAAGTGGCAAGGACTGCAGTTCAACCGCCATATATAATGACATCAGATCGTTCGCCGAAATCATAAGCATCATGCCGACAAGTGACAGCATCACCAACAGCGAAAATTCCGGCTTATTGATATCATCGCGCTCAAGCGGGGTAATTGACATAAACACCGCCGCAAAGCTGCCCATCAATACCAATATTTTCATATAATGCGCAAAAGCATCGGCGCGGAACATGCCGCCAAAGGCGGTCTCTTGCGCTGGCGATACAGACAATACTGTGAACGCCGCCAGAACAATGCCAAGCAGTGTCAGATGCGCAACCCGGCGGGCATTTGCCGCACCGTCACCGCCATATGCGGCCACCAGAACCAACATAAGTGCAAAACTTGCCAATATTATTTCAGGCAAAGCCGGTAACATATCTGCCAGTTCAAAAACCATAGCTATTCCCCAAAAACACCAATCAGTTCAGCCATCATCGCGCCGCAAACAGCGCGACACCACTGGCCTTCAAATCATCAAGAATAAATTGTATCGACAACTCCATCACATCCAGCAACGCCATTGGATACACCCCGAAAAACAACACCAAAATCGTCAAGGGCAGAAAAATGCCATATTCACGAGGCTGCATCCGCTCCATTGACTGAACTTCGGCGCTCACCACCTGTCCAAACATCACCCGGCGATACAGCCACAACATATAGGTCGCGCCCAACACCAGCCCACTGGCAGTAAACAGCGCCAGCCATGTGTTGGCCTGCCAGGCGCCAACCAGAACCAGCATCTCGCCAACAAAGCCGCTGGTGCCGGGCAATCCAACCGATGCCAGCATCATAAACATAAAGAATACCGCATATCGTGGCATCACCGCGGTGACACCGCCATAGGCACTGATCTCGCGGGTGTGCAGCCGGTCATACACAACACCAACGCAGAAAAATAACGCGGCGGATACCAGACCATGACTGATCATCTGGAACATTGCACCGGCGATGCCCTGTTCATTCATCGAAAAGATGCCAACCGTCACAAAGCCCATATGTGCAACGGATGAATAGGCAATCATTTTTTTCATGTCACTTTGCGCCAACGCCACCAGCGATGTGTAAATCACCGCCACCACCGATAGTACAAAAATCAGCGGCGCAAAAAATTCAGATGCCGAGGGGAACATCGGCAGGGAAAACCGCAAAAATCCGTATCCCCCCATTTTCAGCAATACCCCGGCCAGAATCATCGAGCCAGCCGTTGGCGCCTCGACATGCGCGTCAGGCAACCATGTATGCACGGGCCACATCGGCACTTTCACCGCAAATGATGCGAAAAATCCTAAAAACAACCAGTTTTGCAAGCCCTTTGCAAATTCATGTGACGTCAGTAGCGGAATATTGGTGCTGCCAGCATCGATATACATCACCAGCATGCAAACAAGCATCAGCACAGAGCCAAGTAGCGTATAGAGGAAAAATTTGAACGCCGCATATACCCGGCGTGGCCCACCCCACACGCCAATGATCAAAAACATCGGGATCAGCACAGCTTCGAAAAACAGATAGAACATCAACATGTCGAGCGACACAAACATCCCGATCATCATGGTTTCCAGAACCAAAAAGGCGATCATATATTCGCGCACGCGATTGGTAATGCTGCGCCAGCTGGCAAGAATTGCCAGCGGCATCAAAAAGGTTGAAAGCAAGACAAATGGCATCGAGATACCATCAACCCCCATATGATAGCTGATGCCGGTATCGCCAAGCCAGACACGTTTTTCTTCAAACTGATAGCCGGATGCAGCGCTGTCAAACCCGATCAAAATGACCAGAGACACCAAAAATGTGAAGGCAGATACCCATAACGCCACAGTGCGTGAATTATGCGCGACGGTGTCATCATCACCGCGAATAATCAACAGGAACAACACCCCCGCCAATGGCATAAAGGTGATTATAGATAAAATAGGCCAGTTATCGATCATCACCCTACCCCTTGAACCGCAGTACGTACCAACTGATCAGCACCACCACGCCGATCAACATGGCGAATGCGTAATGAAACACAAAGCCTGTTTGAATCCGCGAACATGCACCCGAAATTCGATAGACCAATGCCGACATACCATCCGGGCCAAATCCATCAATGGTATCGCGGTCACCGCGCACCCAGAAGAAATGGCCAATGCGTACCGCTGGCTTCACAAAGATCACGTCATACATTTCGTCAAAATACCATTTGTTGAAGAAAAACATATGCAATGGCCGGAACAGACCGGCAATCCGTGCCGGCAAACCAGTGAAGACGACATAGCAGATCACCGCAAGGATGACGCCACTGGCGGCCAGAACAATCGGCAGCATTTTCACCCAAACTGGCACATGATGGGCATTTTCCATGGCGGTATGCGTTGGCAGAATGAAAATTGAGTCACCCCAAAACTGTTGCCAGTTTGTCCCGACAAATAATTCATAGCCCAACCAGCCAGAGAAGATCGCCCCGATCGCCAACACCAGCAATGGCAGGGTCATAACGGTGGGCGATTCATGCACATGTGCCATCACCTCGGCGCTTGCCCGCGGCTTGCCGTGAAACGCCAAAATCAACAGCCGCCAGCTGTAAAAGGCGGTGAGGAAAGCCGCCGCACACCCCATCCAGAACGCAAAACTACCAACCGTTGAATGCGCTGCATAGGCGGCTTCCAAAATCATATCCTTGGAATAATAGCCGGCAAAAAAGGGGAATCCGGCCAAGGCCAGAGAACCAATCCACATCATCGCATAGGTCACCGGCACTTTCCGCCAGATGCCACCCATATTCCGCAGATCCTGTTCATCTGACAGTGCATGGATCACCGATCCGGCACCAAGGAACAGCAATGCCTTAAAAAACGCATGTGTCGTCAGATGGAACATCGCTGCCGGATAGGCAGATACACCAGCGGCAAAAAACATATAGCCAAGCTGTGAACATGTGGAATAGGCAATCACCCGCTTGATATCAAATTGTGTCATGCCGACTGTGGCGGCAAAAATCGCCGTCATACCGCCGACAATGGTGATGACATCAAGTGCAAATGGCGCATATTCAAGCATCGGCGACAAGCGGCACACCATAAACACACCCGCTGTGACCATGGTGGCCGCATGGATCAGCGCGGATACCGGGGTTGGCCCTCCATCGCATCTGGCAGCCATGTATGCAAACCAAGCTGCGCCGATTTTCCCATCGCGCCGATAAATAGCAAAATGCCAGCCACTTCAAGCGCTGGCAGCGACTGTCCCAAAAATTCGATATTGGTTGTCGAGGTCAGGCTAGATTGCGCGAAAATATCGTCAAATTGAACTGATCCAAATAACGCATAAACGGCCAGAATACCGAGGGCAAATCCAAAATCACCCACCCGGTTCACAACAAAGGCTTTCATGGCGGCTGAATGCGCTGACTCTTTTTTATACCAAAAGCCGATCAGCAAGTAAGAGGCGACGCCAACACCTTCCCATCCAAAAAACAACTGAACCAGATTATCCGCTGTTACCAGCATCAACATGGCAAAGGTAAACAAGGACAGATACGACATGAAACGCGCCCGGGCATTGTCGTGCGACATATATCCAATCGAATACACATGCACCATCGACGACACGCCAGTCACGACAATCAGCATGACCGCGGTCATCGTATCAAAGCGCAGGCTCCATTGCGCGGCAAAATCGCCTGACACAATCCAGCGCCCAATATCAACGGTGACCGGATTGCCGCCAATGGCAACTTCGGCAAAGGCAAAAATCGAGAGCAGCAAAGACAGTAATAACCCGGTAACCGTCACCAGCTCGGCTGGGCGATCCTGATTATTCAGGCTCAACAAACCGGCGAGAACAGACCCAACCAGCGGCAAAAAAACGATAAGCGCGTACATGGCCTCAGCCCTTCAACACATTGACATCTTCGACCGCAATAGAGCCGCGGTTGCGGAAAAACACCACCAGAATTGCCAGCCCAATCGCCGCCTCGGCCGCAGCAACAGTCAGAATGAACAGGGAAAACACCTGTCCTTCCAAATCCCCGTTATAGGCGGAAAATGCGACCATATTAATATTGACCGCCAGCAACATCAGTTCGATTGACATCAAAATAGTGATGACGTTTTTCCGGTTCAGGAAAATACCAAATATGCCCAGAGCAAACAGCATCGCCGAGACAGACAGATAATGATTTAATGATAATTCAAGCATCTTCGTTTACTCCTCGGCCTTGCCCAGATCGACAGGCGACGGCGCTTTGCCTGATGGCACTTTAATCACATCGAGAACATCAGCCGGGCGACGCGCATTCTGGTCGGCGATCACTTGCCGCCTCACCCCGACACGTTTACGCAAGGTCAGCGAAATGGCGCCAATCATCGCCACAAGCAGGATCAGACCAGCCACCTGAAACAAAAACGCATATTTTGTGTAAAGCACGCCACCAAGCCGCGTTGTATTGGCAATTTCAGAGGTGATCGGCGTGGTTTTGCCACCAAAAGCATCACCATACATCGCCAGAACCAGCTCAAACACTAAAATGCCGCCAACAATCAGGCCAAGCGGTAGATATTTTTGAAAACCGGCCCGCATTTCGGCAAAATTGATGTCCAGCATCATCACCACAAACAAGAACAGCACGGCCACCGCGCCGACATAGACGACCACCAAAAGCATCGCCAGAAATTCAGCCCCAACCAGAATAAACAGCCCGGCCGCATTGAAAAACGCTAAAATCAAAAACAACACCGAATATACCGGGTTACGACTGATAACCACCATGACGCCACTGGCAAGCATCACCCCGGCGAATAAATAAAAGAATAAGGCTTCAATCATTTTACGACTGTCTTTCCTGTATCAATTCCATATCGGCCTGTATCAATTCCATACCAACCTAGCGCCAGCGCGCATCAGCGGCCAGGTTACGGGCAATTTCAGTTTCCCAGCGATCGCCATTCGCCAGTAATTTATCTTTGTCGTAATACAACTCTTCGCGGGTTTCGGTGGCAAATTCAAAATTCGGCCCCTCGACAATGGCATCTACCGGACAGGCTTCCTGACAAAAGCCGCAGTAAATACATTTCGTCATATCAATGTCATAGCGCGTGGTACGGCGGCTGCCATCGCCGCGCGGTTCAGCCTCAATTGTGATCGCCTGTGCCGGACACACTGCTTCACATAACTTGCAGGCAATACAGCGTTCCTCGCCATTCGGATAGCGACGTAACGCATGCTCACCACGAAACCGCGGTGACAAGCTGCCTTTTTCATACGGGTAATTGATCGTGACCTTTGGCTTGAAAAAATATTTTAAGGTCAGGAACAAGCCTTTGCCCAATTCAAGCAAAAGAAATGAGCGCAATGCATTTGAAACTGCTGACATCATAACTTCACATCCTTTAGCCGAGCGCCACAGCGGGCAAATTACCGGAAGCAAGCAAATAGCCCGCCGTCAGCACAACGTAAATCAATGAAAACGGCAGGAAAATTTTCCAACCAAGCCGCATCAACTGGTCGTATCTGTAGCGCGGCGTGGTGGCACGCACCCACAAGAACACAAACAACACTAAAATGATTTTCAAAATAAACCACAATGGCCCGGGGATTATATTCAGCGGCCAGATATCAAATGGTGGCAGCCATCCGCCGAGGAACAGGATTACCGTCATGCTGCTCATCAAAATCATATTGGCATATTCGCCGAGGAAAAATAGCGCAAATGACATCGACGAATATTCAACAAAATAACCGGCAACAAGCTCTGACTCGCCTTCCGGCAAGTCAAATGGCGCACGGTTTGTTTCAGCCAATGTTGAGATGAAAAACACCACAAACATCGGCAATAACGGCAGCGCAAACCACATGCCACGCTGCGCCTCAACAATCTCGGACAGGTTTAAGGAACCGGCGCACAACAGCACCGTGATAATCACCAGTCCCATCGACACTTCATAGGACACCATCTGCGCGGCCGAGCGCAGCGCGCCCAAAAAGGCATATTTAGAGTTACTGGCCCAGCCCGCCATAATGACGCCGTAAACACCAAGCGACGAAACCGCAAACAGATATAAAATACCGACATTGATATCGGCAATCACCAGCCCTTCATCAAACGGGATCACCGCCCATGCGACCAATGACAAAATAAATGTCAGCATCGGCGCGAGCAGAAACACCACCTTGTTGGCACCAGCCGGCAAGATGGTTTCTTTGGCCATCAGCTTCAGCGCATCAGCAAATGGCTGGAACATCCCGAAAGGTCCAACCACATTCGGCCCGCGCCGCAATTGCATAAATCCGATGACGCGCCGCTCGGCCAACGTCAAATAGGCAACAGCGATCAGCAAAGGCCCGATAACGACCAGAATCTGTAACAAGATCCAGCCAAGCTCGCGCGTCCACGCATGGGTTAGAAAATCCATCATCACAGTCACTCCGCAGCTACCGTGCCAGCAACATCAGCCTGTTGCGCACGGCGGCATTCTGCCATCGTCTCTGACGCCCGGCTAATCGCACAGGTCATGTAGAAATTATCGATTGCGTTTGTGACTGGTTGCACCGCCAGCTTGGCACGGCCCCCAAATTTTGCCCATTTCGCCGGAAAAATTTGATCCGGCATGGCAAAATGTGGCACCGCATCACATAATGCTGCGCGCAGTTCGCCAAGGCTATCCATACCAATTGATTTACCAATCGCACCAGACACAGCACGGATAATCGCCCAGTCATCGCGCGCCTCACCCGGCGGGAATGCCGCCCGGTTGGCATATTGCACACGGCCTTCGGTATTTAAATAGATGCCATCTTTTTCTGTATAGGCGGCGCCGGGCAGAACGATATCAGCATGATGCGCCCCGGCATCGCCATGATGTCCCTGATAAATGATAAAACTTGACTGAAAATCAGCAAAGTCGATTTCATCAGCGCCCAACAGCCACAACACATCAAGCGCACCGGATTTGGCGGCGGCGGCCATGCCAGCCACATCCATGCCGCCACGCGCCGGCACAAAGCCCATATCGAGTCCGGCAACACGTCCGGCGGCGTTATGCAGAATGTTAAAGCCGTTCCATTTATCGGTCACGACCCCATACGCCTCGGCAAGCTGCCGCGATCTGCCAAGAATGGCCGCCCCATCAGCACGCCGCAGCGCCCCCATCCCCAGGATGATCATCGGGCGTTTGGCCTTTTTCAATTTCGCCGCAAATTTATGTTTGCCAGCCAGCAGCTCATCCAGCACTGTCGCGTCATCACCAAGCCACTGTGTTGCATAGGTAAGATCTGCATCCTGCCCAATCACCCCGATTGGCATCTGCGTTGCCAGCCAGTTGCGTCTGATCCGCGCATTCAGCACCGCGGCTTCCAGTCGCGGGTTACTGCCAACAATCAACAAAGCATCAGCGTCGTCAATGCCGGCAATGGTTGAATTAAACAGATAGCCAGACCGCGCACCGCCAATTTTAGCGCCATCCTGACGGCAATCCAAATGCGGGCTACCAAGACGCACCATCAGGCTTTTCAGGGCAAACATTGATTCGGCATCACATTGATTGCCGGCAATCGCCGCCACCCGGTTGGCTTTCGCCTTGCGCAGCTTGCCAGCCACTGTTTGCAGCGCCTCGTCCCAGCTGATCGGCTGTAATTTACCATCGCGGCCACGCGCATAGGGGCGGTCAAGCCGCTGCCGCCGCAGGCCGTCAATAGCATAGCGCGTTTTATCCGAAATCCATTCTTCGTTCACATCTTCATTCAGCCGTGGCAATACCCGCATCACCTGCGCACCACGCGCATCAACGCGAACATTACTGCCAACGGCATCCATCACATCAATTGATTCGGTTTTGTTCAATTCCCATGGACGGGCGGTAAAGGCATAGGGCCGCGATGTCAGCGCACCAACCGGACATAAATCAATCACATTGGCAGATAATTCAGACGCCAGTGATTTTTCCAGATAGGTGGTGATCTCCATAGTTTCACCACGACCGATAGCGCCAAGTTCAGGCACCCCGGCCACCTCAGTGGCAAATCTGACACAGCGTGTGCAATGGATACAGCGGGTCATCACCGTACTGATCAGCGGCCCCATATGTTTGTTATCAACGGCCCGCTTATTTTCGGAAAAACGCGACCCATCAAGCCCGTAGCCCATGGCCTGATCCTGCAGGTCACATTCCCCGCCCTGATCACAAATCGGGCAATCCAGCGGGTGATTGATCAGCAGAAATTCCATCACCCCTTCGCGCGCCTTTTTGACACGATCCGTGTCCGTGCGAATGACCATGCCGTCGCCAGCCGGCATCGCACAAGAGGCAATCGGCTTTGGCGCACGCTCCATATCGACCAGACACATCCGGCAATTGCCGGCAATCGACAGCCTGTCGTGATAGCAAAACCGGGGTATCTCTGCACCAGCCGCTTCGCACGCATGCAACACGGTTGACCCATCTTCAACATCAACCTCGATATCATTTACCGTTAGCTTGGGCATGGCTGTTTTTCCGCTTCCTATTCTGCTGCCGCCACCGCATCGACGGCATGGCGTGCCGCGATCCGCCGCTCAATCTCTGGCCGAAAATGCTTAATCAGCCCCTGTATCGGCCAGGCAGCCGCATCACCAAGGGCACATATTGTATGGCCTTCAATTTGCCGCGTTACCTGCTCCAGCGTGTCGATTTCGTGGTTTTCCGCCTCGCCGCGTACCAACCGTTCCATCATCCGCCACATCCAGCCGGTGCCTTCACGACACGGGGTGCATTGGCCGCAGGATTCATGCTTGTAAAAATACGAAAGCCGGGCAATCGCCTTGACGATATCGGTGCTTTTATCCATCACAATCACGCCAGCCGTACCGAGCCCGGTACCGGCATTGCGCAACGCGTCAAAATCCATCGTGATATCGGCACAAACATCAATCGGCATAAGTGGGGTTGATGACCCGCCGGGAATTACCGCAAGTAAGTTATCCCAGCCACCACGCACACCACCGGCATGTTTCTCCAGCAATTCACGCAAAGGAATGCCCATTTCTTCCTCGACATTACAGGGCTTGTTGACATGGCCGGAAATACAAAACAGCTTGGTGCCGGTGTTGTTTTCCTTGCCAAGCCCGGCAAACCAGCTGGCACCGCGCCGCAAAATCATCGGCGCCACAGCGATTGATTCGACGTTATTTACCGTCGTTGGACAGCCAAACAGCCCGACACCCGCCGGAAATGGTGGTTTTAGGCGTGGCTGGCCTTTTTTGCCCTCAAGCGATTCCAGCAAGGCTGTTTCTTCGCCGCAAATATAAGCGCCGGCACCGCGATGCAGATAAATATCAAAATCCCAGCCAGATTTCGCCGCATTTTTCCCCAAAAGACCGGCGTCATAGGCCTCGTCAATAGCCGCCTGCAAGCGCCGCGCTTCATTGACGAATTCACCGCGAATATAGATATAGGCCGCATGCGCCCGCATCGCAAAGCCGGCAACCACACAGCCTTCCAGCAATTTATGTGGCTCATGCCGAATGATATCCCGATCCTTGCATGTGCCGGGTTCTGACTCATCCGCATTTACCACCAGATAATGTGGCCGGTCTTTTACTTCTTTCGGCATGAACGACCATTTAAGCCCGGTCGGAAAGCCGGCACCACCGCGCCCCCGCAAGCCAGAGGCTTTTATCCGTCCGACAATTTCATCATGACCAAGCTTTAACAGCTTGGCGGTGCCGTCCCAATCGCCGCGCGCCTTGGCACCCTTTAACCCGGGATCTGCCCAGCCATAAATATTCGTAAAAATACGGTCTGCATCTTTAAGCATGTGCCGATCCCCGCTTTTTGGATGTCGATGTGGCTGATTTGCCAGATTTTACCGCTGCAAGTGTGGTGCCACCACCGCTGGCTTCAGAGCCGGATCTACCCACTACCGAGCCGACCGGTAACGGCGCGTCAGCTTCCAGCGAGTCAAGCAACGCGGCGGTTGTTTCGTAATCTAGATCCTCATAAAAATCGTCGTTCACCTGCAAAATCGGTGCATTGACACAAGCGCCAAGACACTCAACTTCCATCCAAGAAGAGTTGGATTTCTCAGAAACTTCATTTTCATTCGGGGAAATTTTTTCTTTACAAAGTTTTACTATTTTATCGGCTCCTCTTATTAAACATGGTGTTGTAGTACAAACTTGAATAAAATGTTTTCCTACTGGAGCGAGATTGTACATAGTGTAGAAAGTAGCAACTTCATAAACCGATATATACGGAATGGATAAATAATTAGCTATATATTTCATTGCAGCTAAAGGTATCCAATTATGATGTTGTTTTTGAGCCAAATATAAAAAAGCCATAACTGCGCTTTGTTGTTTGCCTTCAGGATATTTTGCGATTATAGTCTTTGCCTCTTCGAGAGAAGAAGAGCTAAATTCAAAATTTTCTGGTTGATCTTTGGCTGGTTTTTTTAAACTCATCTATCTACCTCACCAAAAACTATATCTAGCGAACCCAATACTGCAGGTACATCAGCTAACATATGTCCTTTAATCAAATAGTCCATTGATTGAAGATGTGAAAATCCAGGTGCTCTTATTTTACATTTGTAAGGTTTATTAGAACCATCTGAAATCAAATAAACTCCGAATTCACCTTTGGGAGCTTCTACTGCTGTATAAATTTCATCTTTAGGAACTCTATAACCCTCTGTAAAAAGTTTAAAATGATGAATAAGTGCTTCCA
>OZSS01001348.1_pt1 | contig 11394 bp, 10 predicted proteins | sample 1779911 | NCBI WGS metagenome assembly OZSS01 (sample SAMEA2603589, study PRJEB24840) | metagenome | biome: Water; feature: Photic zone; material: Seawater sample | place: Mediterranean Sea | collected 2013-11-12 | depth 10 m | reverse complement strand
AAACCTGCTAATTCAGTTTCAGAGGTGCTACCTGCACCCCGTTTGGTAAGAATAATACCCAAAATATCAGCCGCTTTTATAGCATCTTCTCCAAATGTTTCATAAAAATCACCCACACGAAACAACAATAAGGCATCTGGATATTTAGCCTTGATCTGATTGTATTGCTTCATTAAAGGAGTCTCCTTTCTTACTTTTACCAAAATTTAAGATTTTTACGAATGTAATTATTAATTAAAAAAAACAGAGGCTCAAAAATTAAAAGTTCTTAAGACCCTTAAACAAGAATTGATGGTTCTTCTCTCTCTATTTTTTTTTAATTTTCACACTTAAATTAGAGTGCGCTATGATGCGAAAACTAAAGAATGAAGAATTAAACCGAGACAGTGTTTCTGCTTTTAAACTAGCAAAAAAAACTCCTGTCATTCTCATTTTAGACAACATACGGTCACTAAACAATATAGGTTCGATTTTTAGAACAGCAGATGCATTTCGCATTGAAAAAATCTATCTCTGTGGTATCACAGCTCAACCTCCACATAAAGATATCCATAAGACAGCTTTAGGAGCTACAGAAAGTGTGGCCTGGGAGTATGTTTCTGAGGCAACTCAATTGGTCTTAAAGCTTCTAGAAGAAGGGGTAAAATTGTATGCCGTCGAACAGGTTGAAGGAGCTCAAACCCTTAATAGTTTTCAGCCTGAAAAAAATATAACACATGGTTTCATTTTAGGAAACGAAGTGCAGGGTGTGCAGCAAGCCTTAATTGATCTTACCAACAGCGCAATTGAAATTCCTCAATGGGGTATAAAACATTCACTCAACATTAGTGTGGCTACTGGTATTGTACTTTGGGATTTTATGACAAAGTGGCAAAAGCACTAATGCGCCTCAGCAGCCATTGAAAATCATAAGGGTTATTTTTAAAATCTCTATTCTCTATTGAAATTTTCAAAACAGGTATATCGGGGTTATTCCTAAAAAATGTGGCATAGCCTTCTTCTATTTTTTCTAAATAATCAATAGTAATTTCTTGTTCAAAAGGCCTTGCGCGTTGTTTAATTCGTTGGAGATGAAAACTTATGGGGGCCTCTAAATAGAGTACTAAGCTAGGCAAAGGTTGCTTTTCTTGCGCTGCGTCATAGTCACTGCAAAAAAGTGTAAAATCGGCTGAGCTCAAGTTGTTTTGAGCAAAAATTGCTGATTTAAAAAAGCTGAAGTCTGCAATCACTTTTGTAGCTTGATTTTTTTTCCAAAAGCGGTGTATAGCATTTGATCTTTCTTTTAAGAAATGCGTTTCAAGGGCTTTTGCATGGGCTTTAGGATTTTTATAAAAGGAGGCTAAATGTGGGTTATCAGCAAATTTTTCTAACATGATTAGTGCATCAAAGTGAGAGGTTATTTGTTGGGCTAAAGTGGTTTTGCCTGCGCCTATATTGCCTTCTATGACTAGAAAGGGAAAAGAAGAAAAAATGGAGGGAGACCAATCTTTAAAAGGTTTTTGAAGTATCGTTCCTTCTTCAAATGGAGCTAAAAGTTGCTCAACGGTTTGATTTAGAGTGGGGTGCTTCCATTGTGATGCAATTTCATTTAGTGGGCGCAATACAAATTCACGTTGATGCAACAAAGGGTGTGGGATTTTTAAGGCTGGCTGTTGAATAATCCTATTTTCATAAGCCAATAAATCCAAATCTATAGTACGTGATTGATACCCAACAGCAGCACTTCGGTAGCGACCAAGTTTTTGTTCTAGCTGCAACATGCTATTTAATAATTCAGAAGGAGTTAGTATGGTTTCTACGGCTATACAGGCGTTGTAAAATGTGGTACCCTCAAAGCCCCATGCAGGGGTTTCATATAGATGTGACTGGGCAATGATCGTTAATGGAAGTTCTTCTAGACCCAATAGGGCACTTTGTAAAAACTCCAGTCGATCACCTTGATTACTTCCTAAAGAGAGATATGCCTTTCGTAACATAGTTAGTAAGCTGATAAAGGACAAAGCTACAAAACCCTATATTTGTAGCATAAACACATGTTATATGAATTTCCTTAAATCTTATTTTGCCTCACTACTAGGAACTTTCTCTGCACTAGGCCTATTGTTTGTTTTTTTTCTTCTGGTTCTTTCAGCAGCTAGTGCCCTCTTTTCTGGTGATGGTGATAAGGTAACCATTGAAAAACAAAGTATCTTAGATCTAAACCTAAATCTTCCTCTTGCTGAAAGAAACCCAGTTTCCGACCCTTTTGAAGAAGTGTTGGGCTTAGGAAATGAATTTTTAGGCTTACCTGAATTGCTTAGAAGCATTGAACTGGCCGCCACAGATGAAGACATTGAAGGCATTCGTTTAAAAGCTGAATTTGTGCCCGCTGGCTGGGCTCAAACACATGCAGTGCGCAAGGCCTTAGATCATTTTAAAGCCTCTGGAAAATTTATTTACGCTTATGCTGATTTTTTCTCTCAAAAAAGCTACTTCCTTGCATCAGTTGCTGATTCTATTTTTCTTAATCCACTGGGCAATTTGGAATTTAAAGGACTGGCGTCAGAAGTGCTCTACTACAAGTCTTTTCAAGAAAAATACGGAGCCAAAATGGAAGTCGTCCGCGAGGGCAATTTTAAGGGAGCTGTAGAACCTTTTTTGCAAGATGAAATGTCTGCTGAAAATGAATTTCAAATTCAATCTGTTTTGAATTCTCTTTGGAGTACACTTCGTCAAGCTATAGCTACCTCTAGAAATCTAAATGAGGATACTGTTGACTCCATTGCTGAAACTCTTGCAGCTAGTTTGCCCGAAGAAGCCCTTTCACAAAAACTTATTGATGGGTTGAATTATGAAAATGAAGTAGAAGATAAAATTAGAACTCGCCTCGGTATTGAAGCAGATGACGAAATAAATTGGGTGAGTCCTCAACAAATGGCAAGAACAATTCCTGCTTATAACAAGAAAATAAAAGATCGTGTTGCCATCATCTTTGCCAATGGAAACATTCTTTATGGAGAAGGAAGTAACACCTATATCGCTCAAGGAAAATTTGTCGAAGCTATAGATGATGCGGCCCAAGATGAATGGGTAAAAGCTATTGTTTTACGGATTAATTCGCCCGGTGGAAGTGCACTCACTTCAGAAATAATTTGGGAAGCCCTTGAAAGAGCAAAAGCCAAAAAACCTTTGATTGTTTCTATGGGTAACGTAGCGGCCTCTGGAGGGTATTATTTAGCTGCTCCTGCACATCAAATTTTCGCTGATCCACTTTCAATTACAGGTTCAATTGGTGTTTTTGCTATTTTACCCAATGTGCATCAACTCAGTGAAAATATTGGTGTCAATGCAGACCAGGTTCAGACGCACACCAATGCAGCTGGATATAGTTCTTTTGAGCCCCTTTCAGACAATTTCAGAGCTTATGTCCAAAAGAATATAAGAAAAATCTACAGCACCTTCAAAGAGCGGGTCGCTGCTGGAAGAAACCTTTCTCTTGAGAAAGTGGAAAGTCTTGCTCAAGGAAGAGTATGGTCTGGAAAAGAAGCTTTGGCAAATGGTTTGGTGGACACTTTAGGGGGACTAGAAGAAGCTATTGCCGCCGCTGCAAGCCAGGCGAACCTCGAAGAATATAATCGCATTGCCTACCCCCAGTGGGATCAAGATCTTGAAAGTATTATCAACAAGATGATTCCAACCGCAAAATATGAAGGCTTGTCAAAAATACTTTCCCATTTCGGAATCGAACAAACCTTCACTAATCAACCTCAAAAACCCATTTCCAATTCCTTTAAAACACAATTGCCCTTTTCACTAAAAATAGAATAAATGATAGAAAAAGATAGGAAGCTAGCCCAACAAATCTATCTCTATTTAGCGGCTCTGTTTGTCACCTCATTGGTGGTTTCCAATCTAATTTTTCAAAAGTTTTTCTATTGGCATCCCTTTAATGGAACCCTTTTTGGAAGTCAATTATTTGAGTTGTCTGTGGGTATTCTACCCTATCCTATAACCTTTCTCATCACCGACTTGATTTCTGAAATTTACGGCAAGAAAAAAGCCAATCAGGTGGTGGTCGCTGGGATTTTTTCTTCTTTTTTCTCCATGGGAATTCTTCTCATGGCAGATGCAGTGCCGGCCTTGGAGAACTCCCCTATTGATGATGCAACTTTTGAAAAAGTTTTCTCACTTTCTCCCTTAGCTGTTTTGGCTTCTATGTTAGCCTATTTGGCGGCTCAGTTTATTGACATCAAAATTTATCATTTTTGGAAACAGCTCACTCAGGGTCGTATGTTGTGGTTACGAAATAATTTTTCAACATTCACCTCTCAATTTCTAGACACTTTTTTGGTGGTGAGCCTGTTGAGTATTTTCAATATTTTACCGTGGAACTTGTTTTGGGGATTGGTGCTGTCTGGGTTCTTATTCAAAGTCATTGTTGCCCTCTTTGATACTCCCATATTGTATGTTTTGGTGGCATGGTTTAGAAAAAAGTTTCAATTGAAAATCAATGAAGAAATTAGGCTATAACAATGAGCGAAGAAACCATTCGAATAAATAAGTTTTTGAGTCAGTCGGGCTATTGTTCTAGAAGAGAGGCAGACGGTCTGATTACACAGGAACGGGTTTTAATCAATGGCAAAATGGCTACTATGGGACAGCAAGTTGGTCCAAAAGACCAAATTCTAGTAGATGGTAAAGTCTTACAAAACAAATCCAATAAAAGAAAAATATATTTAGCTTTTCACAAACCCAAAGGGATCGTTTGTACCACCGACACAAGGGTTGAAAAAGATAATATTATTGATTTTATCAATTATCCAGAACGTATTTTTCCTATCGGGAGATTGGATAAAATGAGTGAAGGGCTCATCCTGATGACCAATGACGGTGACATTGTCAATAAAATTTTACGAGCCCGTAACCAACACGAAAAAGAATATGTTGTGACTGTCAACAAGCCTGTTACTGCTGATTTTGTTAAAAATATGGCTGCTGGTGTACCTGTACTAGACACTGTCACTAGGCCCTGCGTTGTTGAACAAATACATAAAAAGAAATTTAAAATTATTTTAACACAAGGACTCAATCGGCAAATCAGACGCATGTGTGAATATCTAAACTACCGTGTGGTGCATCTAAAAAGGATTCGTATCATGAACATCAATTTAGATTTAGCCGTTGGAAAATATCGAACTCTTATACCAGAAGAATTAACCCTTCTTAACCAAAAACTGAAACATTCTCATAAAAAGCCCGGTTAAGCCTTTGGTTTTATTTTTAATGTCACCACTTGCCCTTCATTGGAACGCACATTAAAGACAGTTTGGTCTTCAAAAAGTAGGTATTGCCCCTTAATACCAATCAATTTCCCACTATAAGTTGGGTTTTTAGAAAGATTCAGTGAGGTGGGTTTCAAGGGATATTGGCCTTCCATAGGATAGGAAATGTTTTTAGGCGTTTCAACAGGTTGCACAATGTAGGGTTTCACTTCCTCCGGGAGTTGGGCTAGAGCCCGATGGATTTCAGTTGGCCAATCGATAGTTTCTGATTGATTTTTAACCATTTTTCGCCATTGCGTTTTATCTGAAAAAATAGCCTTTAGTGCTACTTCAGCTACACCCGCAAGATAACGATTAGGCACTTCTACTATGGTGATTGCTTGCTGGGCTCCTTGATCTATCCAGCGAGTAGGCAATTGACTTTTTCTAGTCACTCCCACTTTGAGATGACTGCTCAAGGCAAGATAGACAACATGAGGTTGCAATTGCATTTTTTTTTCATAGGTCAAATCACGATCCGCTTCATTTAAATGCGCCTTGCTCAATTCTGGTCGCATAATCCATTGACCTGCTGCAGGGTTTTCAAAAAAACAACTTCTACAAAAGCCTTGGGCAAAAATCGGGTCTGGAGCACTACAGCTTAAACACTCAGTGCCTGTAACTTCCCATTCTAAAACCCTGTTAAAACATTGATTTAAGTGAATAAAACCCGGCTTTAACTGTAAAAAATATTGAATCGGATTTGACTCTTCTGTAAGCAATTTTTTTAAAACTCCTTGATACATTGAGAGTGATAGATTTTAATTAAATTTACAGTCAAAGATAGCAAAACTAATGCCGACACCCCTTTTCCATTCCATTGCCTCTTGGTTTTTAAAAAAGCGGATCCATCAAATGGAACACTTCATTAAATTTCCTATTGAAGTGCAACAACAAGTGCTTCAAAATTTGCTCTATTGTACTACACAAACTGAAATAGGCAAACGGTATGAATTCAGTTCTATAGCAACCTATGAGACATTTAAAAATCGAGTGCCCGTTGTGACTTATGAAGAAATTGCAGATGATATTGAGCGCTGCAGAAAAGGTACACAAAATATTTTTTGGAGCACTCCTATCAAGTGGTTTGCTAAATCTAGCGGCACCACTAATGCAAAAAGCAAATTTATACCCGTGAGCAATGAAGCCCTAGAAGAATGCCATTATAAGGCAGGAAAAGATATGCTTTCACTCTACTTTAATAATAATGAAAACTCACAACTGTTTACTGGCAAATGCTTACGGCTGGCAGGAAGCAAAGAGCTTTACAACAAAAATGACAATGTTTATTTTGGTGATCTTTCAGCTATAGTCACAGAAAATCTACCTATCTGGGCCGAATTTAGTAGCACACCTAGCACTAAAGTTTCTTTGATGACTGAATGGGAATCGAAACTAAATGCAATCATAAAAGAAAGTTTACAAGATGATGTGACCGGGCTTTTAGGGGTTCCTTCATGGATGATGGTCCTCCTACAACGTGCTATGGTGACAATGAACAAAGACAATCTTTTCGATGTATGGCCTAATTTAGAAGTCTATTTTCATGGAGGGGTAAACTTCAATCCCTACCGTGCCCAGTATGAACAAATTTTACCTTCTCCAGATTTTAAATATTACGAAATTTATAATGCTTCAGAAGGCTTTTTTGCCATTCAAGATCAAAATGACAGCAGCGACCTTTTGCTTATGCTAGATTATGGAATTTTCTATGAATTCATTCCAATGGAAAAATATGGGAATCATAGTGAAGATGATGTTATTCCGCTTCAGGGCGTAAAAATAGGTATTCAATATGCACTTATCATCACAACTAATGGAGGCCTGTGGCGCTATAACATTGGTGATACTATTGAATTTATTTCACTCTCTCCATATCGTGTTCGGGTTACTGGGCGCACAAAGCATCATATCAATGTGTTTGGAGAAGAACTAATCATTGATAATGCGGAAAAGGCTTTAACGATAGCCGCTAAAAAAACTGGAGCACATTTTGTCGATTATACAGCGGGACCTATCTTCATGAACGGAGATAAAAAAGGGGCTCATGAATGGATCATAGAATTCAACGTACCTCCTACTAATTTAGAAGAATTTACTAAAATTCTTGACCATCAATTAAAGTGTGAAAATTCAGACTACGAAGCCAAACGATATAAAGATTTGACACTTAACCCACCTAAAGTGCATCAGGCCAGAGAAAAGCTTTTTTACGATTGGTTGGCAAAAAACAAAAAATTGGGTGGTCAAAACAAAGTGCCAAGGCTCTCCAATGAAAGGAATTTTATTGAAGAATTATTAGCTATGAACTAGCTAAGAAACGGCTTTGAGTTTGGGTAATTCAACTTTTGAAAGTTTTTCTTCAGCATATTGTTTTTTAACTTTCAATTCCTTGATATTGGATTGAGGTAATTCAAACATTGCATCGTTTAAAATGGCTTCACACAACGATCGTAAGCCTCTCGCCCCAAGACTGTATTCTAATGCTTTTTCTACAATAAAATCTAGTGCGCCAGAGGTGAATTGCAATTCTATTCCATCCATTTGAAAAAGGGCTTCGTATTGCTTTATCAAAGCGTTTTTGGGTTGGGTGAGTATGGCTCTTAGTGCATCTTTTTCTAGAGGACGCATAAAAGTCAACACAGGAAGTCTACCGATTATTTCAGGAATCAATCCATAGGTTCTCACATCTTTTGGAGTAATATATTGTAAAAGAAAATCAACATTTATGTCCTTCTTTTTTATGGCTGTTTTGTAGCCAATAGCATTTAAATTAAGGCGATTATTGATACTCCTATCTATGCCATCAAAAGCTCCTCCTGCAATAAAAAGGATATTTTTGGTGTCTACTTCTATAAATTTTTGATCAGGGTGTTTTCTCCCTCCTTTGGGAGGAACATTAACCACTGTTCCTTCTAAAAGTTTGAGGAGTGCTTGTTGCACGCCTTCTCCTGATACATCGCGGGTGATGGAGGGGTTGTCATTTTTTCGTGCAATTTTATCTATTTCATCAATAAATACAATTCCAGATTGTGCTTTTTCAACATCATAATCAGCGGCTTGAAGGAGTCTTGTGAGTATCGTTTCTACATCTTCACCCACATATCCAGCTTCTGTGAGCACAGTTGCATCTACAATAGCCAAAGGTACTTTGAGAAAACGAGAAATAGTTTGTGCTAAAAGGGTTTTACCCGTTCCTGTGGGCCCCACCAACAGCACATTGCTTTTTTGGATTTCTACAGGATCTTCTTTTTTGTCTTGTAAAATTCTTTTGTAGTGATTATACACGGCCACAGAAAGAACCCGTTTGGCAAAATCTTGACCAATAACATATTCGTCTAAAAAAGCCTTGATGACTTTTGGGGATTTTAATTCAATTTCAAAATTAGTGTCAGGATTTGTTTCTGCTTCTTCCAACACTATACCATTGGCTTGCACAATGCAGCGGTCACAAATATGAGCGTCCAGTCCAGCAATAAGCAATTGAGTTTGTGGCTTGGGTCTTCCACAGAAGGAACACGTTAAATCATTTCCTTTACTCATTTAAAGAATTTATTTTTTCTGCATCTGTGTTTCTAAAACCTCATCTACCATTCCATAGGTTTTGGCTTCTTCGGCTTTCATCCAATAATCTCGATCACTATCGTTGTTCACTTTTTCAATATCTTGACCACTATGAACGGCAATGATTTCATAAAGTTCATCTTTTAGTTTCAAAATTTCACGTGCTGTAATTTCGATGTCTGAGGCTTGCCCTTGAGCACCTCCAAGGGGTTGATGAATCATCACTCGAGCATGTGGTAGTGCAGAACGTTTTCCTTTTTGTCCAGCACACAATAGCACTGCTCCCATAGAGGCCGCAATTCCTGTGCAAATTGTCGCTACATCTGGTTTGACAAACTGCATGGTGTCATAAATACCCAAACCAGCATAAACACTTCCCCCAGGGGAATTAATATACATTTGAATATCTCGAGAAGAATCGGCACTTTGCAAAAACAATAGCTGTGCTTGAATCACATTAGCCACTTGATCATTGATAGCCGTTCCTAAAAACATTATCCTGTCCATCATAAGTCTTGAGAACACATCCATCTGTGCCACATTTAGTTGACGCTCCTCAATGATGTAGGGTGTCATGCTACTTACAATTTTATCATAGTACATTGCATTGACACTATGGTGTTTGGTTGCATATTTTTTAAACTCTTTTCCGTAATCCATCTATTTTTTATTTAAAAGTACACATTTATTTAAGCTTTGCCATACGCCTCTTTAACAAAAGCGTCGTAGCTCAATTTTTTTACTTTTAGGGGCGCTTTTTCTTTGTAGAATTCTAATAATTTATGTTGCATTAGTTGATCAGACAATCGTTTGGTTTCTTCTTGATTTGTCAACACATTAGAAACAATGCCGTCTAGCTGTTTGTCTTCTGGCACTTGACCATATTGTGCCATTTGATTTCGCACCATCTCAGCGGTAAAGGCCTTGAGTTCTTCAAAATTCAAATTCAATTCGTTGTCTTCAATAATTTTTCCTTCAATGAGTTGATAGCGAATACCCTTTTCAGAGTTTTCAAATTCTTCAGCAGCGCCCTTCTCATCTAGGGGTTCTTTTCCAGAAGTTTGTAACCAGCGCTTGAGAAAAGCTTCGGGCAAATTGAATTTAGTTTGTGCCACTAATTGAGCACTAATGTCATTCATTAGCTTTTGATCTGCTTGGGGTGCCAATTGAGCTTGTAAACCTTCTCTAATTTTTTCTTTTAATTCCTTTTCATTTTTAACGGTATCAGGAGCATAGAGCTTGTCAAACAGCTCTTTGTCTAATACTGCTAAGACACGTTCGTTGATTTCTTTAATTTCAACAGAAAAGTCTCCCGACAAACTTTGGAATTTATCATTATCAATACGAAGAATTTGAACTGCTTTAGATTCTTCTTTAAAAAAGTTTTTTATGGCTATGGTTAGCAGATCACCCACTTTTGCTGCTTTGATAGCGTCAACTGCTTTCTTTGCCTTTAGGTCTTCTAAACTAAAGACTCCCATAACATCTAACTCACCTGCTTCATTTTGAAATTGTGCACTGATTTCAAACCCCTTTTCCACCTTTTTTTGAGAAACTAATTTTCCATATTGTTTTCTCAAATAAGTTAATTGTTCTTCTATCATTTTATCATCGGGAGTAATTTCATAGCGAATTACTTTTTTGAGTACTTTCAAATCTGTCACAATCTTTGGGGCAAGACCAAGTTCAAACTCAAAATCTAAAGTCTCGGAATCCCAGTCTAGAGTTGCTTTTTCGTTTTTTGGGAGTGGCCCTCCTAACAAATCAAGTTTTTCCTCTTTAATATAACGATCCATTTCCTGTTGTAGTAGTTTATTCACTTCATCAGCGATTACTGCTTTTTCATATTGCTTTTTGATTATTCCCATGGGCACGTGCCCTTTTCTAAAGCCAGGAATAGATGCCGTTTTCTTGTAGTTTTTTAAAACATCATCTACTTTTTGTCTATAATCTTCTCTTGTGATATTGATGACCATCTCTGCATTTAGAGGGTCAATGTCCTTGCGGGTTACTTGCATTTTTTCTAAATAAATCAGTGGGCAAAAATACAATATTTAAAACCATCTGCAACATTTGTTTTTAGCAGTAAAATAAATTTCGTTCTACTTTAGAGGAAATGGTTCTTATATCCTTAAAGTGTGCGGTATTAACCAACTGCTTGTTTTGGAAGAGGTGGAATGAGCCGTAGCTCTTCCCATAATAAAGACACTAATTATTTTGCATATATGTCTTTTTCAGATTATGATTTGGACCACAATTGCATGGAACAACACAGCTTTTATCTAAAGGAATAATGGTGGATTATTTTCAAAATATAAATTATATTTTAGCTTATTTTGGGCCTAAAAAATATTTTTTTTATGGCATAAGAAATAAAAAATATTAGTGAAAATAAGATCATTAAAGATCCTCCTCCTAATAGAAAAAAGGGCTCTTTAACCACTCCGTTAAGATCAATTTCACTGCCAATTACATTATATGAAAAAACTGAATAAAACCCCACTGAAAGAAGGACTGTAGGTAAAACTAA
>OZSS01001347.1_pt1 | contig 11407 bp, 9 predicted proteins | sample 1779911 | NCBI WGS metagenome assembly OZSS01 (sample SAMEA2603589, study PRJEB24840) | metagenome | biome: Water; feature: Photic zone; material: Seawater sample | place: Mediterranean Sea | collected 2013-11-12 | depth 10 m | reverse complement strand
ACCCTAGGTTTAGGGTTTCCAGGTTGAGGAAGAGGAGTAATAGTTCCAACCTCAATAAATCCAAATCCTAATGCACCCAGACAATCTATAAAATCACCATTTTTGTCCAACCCGGCTGCTGTACCAAGCCTGTTTTTAAATTTGATATTTGCAAATGTAATGATTTCATCTTTTGATATTTTTTTAAAAAAAATATTAAGTAAATTAATTTTATATAGAAAATTTAGAGAGTTTGATGAAATAGAATGTGCTGCTTCTGGTGGAAAAATCTTTATAACTTTAAGAAAAAAATTCAAACAATATCCCTTATGATTTTTTTGATTTTTTTATTTATTGTTTTGTCTTTCAATGCAAGCGCAATGGTAGCATGAACAAATCCTTCTTTGCTACCACAATCAAATTTTTGACCATCATATATACATCCAAAAACTTCTTCATGTTCAATTTGAAGTTTTATTGCATTGGTAAGTTGAATTTCATTAGATGAATCAAGTTTTACTTTTTTTAAAAAGTTAAATATAGACGGTTTAAAAACGTATCTACCGCATACTGCGATGTCTGACGGAGCATTTTTTGCAAGTGGTTTTTCAACAATATCAGTTATTGAAATTTTTTTATTTTTTATTATCCCTGGTTTTATCACGCCATACTTATGAATATTGGCTCTATCGACTTTATTTAATGCTATTACACTGGTACCTGTTTTTTCACTTAGTGATATTATTTGATTTAAGCACGATTTTTTTGATAAAAATAAATCATCCGGAAGAAGTACTACAAAAGATTCATTTTTTACATATTTTTCAGCTTGCAATACTGCATCTCCAAGACCTTTTTGCGATTTCTGATTAATATATTTAAAAGTTATATTTTCAAATATTTTCTTACATTTTCTGGTAAAAGTTTATATTCTGATATCCTTTTCTTTTGCGTGGTGAGTTATTTAGTGAATAGGCTTCCTGTTCATGCACAAGATTTGGGTATTTTTTCTGGTAAGTCATTTTATAGTTTGCGGACAAGTTAAACTGGTTATTAAAGGTTCAGACACCCTTGGGTCTAAAATGATGCCCAAACTAGCAGAAGCTTTTTCCAATAAAAACCCCGGGACACAATTTGAAATAGCAGCTGAAGGAACTTCAACAGGAATATCTGCTATCATAGACGGAACTGCAGATATTGGTATGTCCAGTCGCGAGATTAAGGGTCGCGAAAGAGCTTCAGCCGGAGCAAATGGAGTGCGTCTCTATCAGACAGTTGTGGCAAGGGATGCAGTAGTGGTGATCGTCAATGCACAAAATCCATTAACTAAAATATCGGCCAAAGACCTGGAGAGAATCTTTACAGGAGATGTAACCAATTGGAGCTCTATTGGTGGTCGAAGCGGAACTATTTCTGCATATACTCGTAATACATCTTCAGGAACCTATTCCTTTTTTCAAAGAGAAGCACTTTCCAACCGCGATTATGGAATCAATACGCAGAAACTAGTTGGAAACGAACAGATAGTTGTAGAGGTAGCCAATAATCCCCACGCGATTGGCTATGCGGGTTTGGCATTTACTCAGGTAAAAGGAATTAAAACAATCACAGTAAATGGTTACCTTTCCAGTACTGAAAATTTCAAAACAAGTTATGGTCTTTCGCGAACACTTTCATGTGTGACGAACGGAAAACCAACTGGCCGAACAAAAGAATTTATAGATTTTTTAACAAGTGCAGATGGTCAAAAAATTATTTCCAGCACAGGTTTTCTTGCATTACCAATCTCTAAAAACTAATTTTGTATGAAAACTACCCCCGTAAAGCATTAATGTCACATGATTTTTCTTCCATTGTTACAAGACTGTTACGATTATATGATAATAAGTTAATATAATTATTCTCAATAATATGATTCAGGACTCTACTTTTGAAACAACTTCCCACTCAGTTCTTGTTATAGACGACGAAGAAGCCATCTGCGAAATGATCGACTTCAAACTCAGCAAGGAAGGATACCGAGTATCATGGATCACAAACCCTCTTGAGGCAATTGGGAAAGCGAGAGATTTTGAGCCTGATATCATAATTTTGGATGTAATGATGCCAGAACTTGATGGGTTTCGTCTTTGCAGTATGCTTCGAGTAGATGGAGTGCTCAAGCATGTGCCTATTCTTTTTCTAACCGCAAAAAATGAGGTCGAAGACCGAATAAAAGGGTTTAATCGCGGAGGTGATGACTATCTTACTAAACCATTTGACAACCGTGAATTAGTAGCTCGAATAAGGGCTATCCTTAGCCGAAGTCTCCGAAAAAAAGAGGCATTACAAGGGAAACTCAATGGTGGAGGAATCAGCCTAGACCCAGAGTCTCACGAAGTGACAATCGGAGGGTCAGTTATTGATCTCACAAATACTGAGTTTCGCTTACTCCACCTGATGATGGAAAGAATCGGACGGGTACAGACCAGGGAAAATCTTCTTGTAAATGTTTGGAATTATGATTCTGAAATTGAAACTCGTACTGTCGACAATCATATCGGGCGACTCCGTGCAAAATTAGGAGATAAAGGTGATTTCGTCAAAACGGTAAGAGGAGTCGGTTACAAGTTTCTTGTGGATTGATCAACTCCTCATCCACATACTTACAGCATGTGGACAATCCTAGCTATTGCTTTTGGTTTTATATCTCTTTTTCTTTGGGTTCAAAAACGCGTAACCCAGAATATTATTGCAGAGATTCTCTTGGCTCTTGAAAAAGGCCACAATTTAATACTGGAAAAATCACCCCTGCTCTCTTCTTCTTTTTCTTTAAGTCGTTTTCAGAAAATTCTGGACGACAATCGGAATAAAATTAGTTCACTGGAAAGCGAAAAAACTCAGAGGATCAACGAATTTAATGAAACTTTGGGGGGCATTTTAGACGGAGCCTTACTCCTTGATTTTCGTCACACAGTTACATTTGCCAATGAGACCGCAAACCAGCTTCTTGCCGGAGGTCAGTCTTTGTTGGGGAGGAGGCTTGAATCTGTATTGGATTCAGCCCAAGTGCTGGAAATGATTGACCGAGTAAAAATTCACGGAAAATCAGAAAAGGCTGACTTTAATCTGATTATTGAATCTAGCAAATATGACTTCGAAATTACCGCTACCGTTATTTCTGATCTACAGGAAAATAATGAAAAACTCATCCTTCTGTTACTTCACGATGTAACAAAAATTAAAGGGGCAGAGCGTATGAGAAAAGACTTTGTGGCAAATGCCTCTCATGAACTCCGCACACCTATAACCATCATTAGAGGCTTTTGTGAAAACCTTCTTGAAGAAGATGATATCAAACCAGAACAGAACAAGCTCTTCCTCGAAAAAATACATAAAAATACATTGCGACTGCAGGCTTTAATCGATGACTTACTGAACCTCTCTGAACTCGAAGGCAGTGCGAATGCCATCTCTCAGACAAATAATAAATTATCCGAAGTTATTCTTGGTGTTGAAATGTATCTCTCCGATAAAGCATTTGTTGATACAGATAAATTGATTTTTGATCTTTGCACAGAGGAAGAACCCTTCCCTTTTGACGCGGTTAAAGTTGCCGCAGCCATTAGCAATCTTATTGAAAATGCATTTAAGTATGCCGGCGACTTCAGTCAGATCCAAGTCTCAACTTCCCTGCATGAAGAAGCTGGAAATGATTGGATAACCTGTTCAGTCAAAGACGATGGTGGTGGAATACCAGCAAAGGATTTACCTCGAATTTTTGAAAGGTTCTATGTTGTGGATAAGGGCAGATCTCGTGAGAAAGGAGGAACCGGTCTTGGCCTCAGCATTGTAAAAAATATTGCTGAATCACATGGAGGAAAAGTTTCGGCATCCAGTGAGTTAGGTAAAGGTTCTACATTTTCTTTCACCCTACCAAGGAAAACAGGTTAAATCCCTTGAGGGAAATTTTCCCAAATAAATTCTAAGTTTAAATCAGTGCCCATACTATGTATTGCAGATAAACTGATTATAGTTCATAAAGCAGTCCCCGTTTACAATATCAGTTTAATATAAATACATCATTATAACTTTGATATGTATTTCCCCACTTTAAAATAATAGCCAATGTTTTCTTCCAAAGAAAATTTTAATTCTAGAAGAAAGGAATCTTGGATTAAAGCCTTTTTTGGCAGCAGTGCAGTTACATCAATTGTCATTTTAGTCTTAATTATTGCTTTTCTGTTTAAGGAAGGAATTGGTTTTTTTGGGGAAAACAAAAACGAGCTCGATCTTTTCCGGAAGTCTGGGATGGAATTTTCCGCTGTGATTACCAATCAGCATGATGCCCAAACCCTTATTTACCGATATCTTGAAAATATTTTAGCTAAAGAAAGTAAACATTTGGAAGAAATACCCGAAGATTCCGGACAAATTAATTTAGCCAAGAATAGGAAAGATAAACTTTTAAAATTCTTAAGGAATTTTCAGAGGATAAAAGAAGTTCTATTAGAGTACGAAAAGGAAATTGTAGAGATGGCCATGGAAACAAAACAGTTCATCCAGATCCAAAGTATAATTAAAGAACTAAGATTAACCCGAGCAAAGCTGAAGCTCCCGGAAGAGGATTTTTCGATCACAATGGATGAGATTGATGAACGTAAAAGTTTTGATTCAAGGGAAATCGAAAGATGGTCCAATTATTTTTTAAGGCATGGACTGGTAAACCAAGCTAAAAATTTGAATGCTTTTTTGATTAATTATGACACATCTCTCAAACCGGCATTTTACAATGATCGTACCGAGGAAATTGTTAAATCTTACAAAATTGTGTATCAGCCTCTGATTGAAGCTCAAAATAATGATTTCACTGATATTTTCAGGTCATTTACCACTGACTTTTCCTTGAATGAATCGGAGCAAGAATTTGAAAAAGTAAAGATTGCCTTCACCGAATATCTTGAATCAACGAAGCTTTTTAGTCAAAAACTCGATGAATGGAATCCACATCGGCCCTACCCTCTTAAAGAAGCATTCAGTAGCTTTTTTCTTGGAAGGGATTGGATTACAAACAGTGCTCGTCAGGATTGGTATGGAGTTTTACCGCTTTTCTCAGGGTCTCTTCTAATCTCGCTGATAGCACTTATACTTGCGGTTCCCCTAGGCCTAGGGTCAGCAATATATATTAGTCAGGTAGCAGGATCCCGAGAACAAGCTATTGTAAAGCCAATGATTGAATTTATCGCATCTATTCCTTCAATCCTTATTGGTTTTTTCGGCATTTCCATGCTCGGCGGATGGATCAATCTTTTTGCGGATGAGAGATTGAATTCGCTGACTGCGGGCTGCCTCTTGGCTCTGATGACGGTACCAACAATTTTTACTCTTGCTGAAGACTCACTCAATAATGTTTCGATTCGCTTACGAGAAGCGTCTTACGCCTTGGGGGCATCCAAATTACAAACCTGTATTCGAGTGGTGATCCCCTCGGCACTGTCAGGAATGATTTCTGCGGTTCTTCTTGGGTTTGGTCGTGTAATTGGTGAAACTATGGTAGTGCTGTTGTGTGCTGGAAACCGAATTGCAGTTCCGGACTTCACTCAAGGATTTTCCGTCTTCGCACAACCCGTCCACACGATGACAGGAATTATTGCACAAGAAATGGGTGAAGTTGAATTTGAAAGTATTCATTACCGAGCACTATTTATGGTCGGAATTGTTCTTTTCCTAATTGCTTTAGCGGTAAATTTTTTAGCACAAACCATCACTCATAAAATCAGAAATAAATCATAGTGATGAAAGATCAGCGTTCTCAATCCAATCGTTTTTCTTCGGGCAATAATCGTATGGTAAATCTTGAAAAAATAGTTTTTGGGATTATTCGAATTCTTACCTATGTAATTCTTTTTTGTGCTTGTTTCATTTTCTGGGATATCATTTCAAAAGGTTCCCGCAAACTTTTTAAGGACGATGGTTTTATCAATTGGAGTTTTCTGTCTGAATCTCCCCAAACCCTTCATGTAATCGAACATAACGGAGAAATTTCAAAGCTTAGTTCTGACGAATATTTTAAATTCAAAGAAGAATTATCAGATTCTGCATGGGATGAACTAAACACCCGAGATGAATTTACCAAAGTACAAAAACGGCTTAAAGCAAACTTAGTTGCTGCTACAGAAGTAACCTCAAATGAACTTCAGAAAAGCCTGCTCACTTCCTTCATTCAAGATGAACAAACAGAAGCCACTGAGAAATTCAACTATTGGATGGAACTTCTAGAAAACGCATCTTCACATGCTCCAGACTTTCAAGTTTCCTCTGAAAATATGCCCTATCTAGTCGGGCGCTTCATTCTTGCATTTTTAGATCAGACGAAACTGAAATACTCACTTTTGGAAACAGAACTTTCTTTTTTTCAAGCACTGCATTATCCCAAAATCGACCATCTCTCTTCTCAATCCATTCAAAAAATTAAATTAGCTTATTTTAATTTATTGGAGGAACATTTACACAAAATCTGGGAAGCTTACATCGCGGAGAAAAAGAATCTAAAAGAAAACATCAATGATTTCTTACAAAGCCCAAGTCCAACTTCGTTTTCGACTCTTGAAAGTCAAATTATTGGCTACATGGAAAACCCATTATTATTGAAAGAGAACTCAGCAAGTTTATGGGAAACAATAACTTCAGATCTTCAATGGATAGGCTCAGAACACAGGATTGAAGTTCCTTCAAAGGATTACGCATATTCTGGTGGTGGTATTTTCCCTGCTATTGCTGGCACCATTCTTTTAGTTGGAGGGGCCATGCTGATTGCCCTCATGCTGGGTGTATGTTGTGCCATTTTTCTCTCGGAATACGGAAAATCAGGAAAATTCCTTTCTTTAGTCCGTCTTTCGATTCTAAATTTAGCAGGGGTTCCATCAATTATTTTCGGACTATTTGGAATGGGACTGTTTGTTATTTTTTTGGATTGGAATGTTTCTATACTTGCGGGTTGGTTTACGCTCGCTTTCATGGTCCTTCCAATTGTAATCACTGCAAGCGAAGAGTCCCTTCGCTCCATACCAAAAGGTTTTCGAGAAAGTTCACTTGCATTGGGTGCTACTAAATGGACGATGATTCGCACAAGTGTACTCCCATATGCCATGCCAGGCATCCTAACCTCAGCGATCCTAGGTGTAGCCCGTGTCGCCGGGGAAACTGCACCGATTATGTTTACCGCCGCTTTTGCCATGAGATCCGAACTCCCATGGGAAGGACTTGAGCATTGGACTGATTTCTTTTTCCAAGGTGTAATGGCACTCCCCTATCACATCTATGTTATTTCCAAGATTCCTCAAAATGAATACACGGTGGACATGCAATATGGTACCGCCCTTGTTTTTTTAATTTTGGTCTTTTTGCTCGCGAGCCTTTCCTTTATCATACGGAGTCGACTTCGCCGAAAATTCAACTGGTAAGTTGATTTCCCCTGCTTGTGATCAAAGAAAAAAAAGGCCCTTCCTATCCAATTGCCATTGATGTCAAGGATTTGAGTTTCTCATATGGGAAAACCGAAGTGCTAAGTTCGATTTCTCTTCAAATCTTGCAAAATCAGGTAACTTCTTTCATTGGCCCGTCCGGTTGCGGAAAAAGTACCTTACTTAGATGCTTTAATCGGATGAATGAACTGATTGAGCATGCCAAAATCACTCAGGGTTCGGTGTTGATTAATGAGCTCGATATCTATGAAAAATCAGTCGACCCGATCGAACTAAGAAAGCGAATCGGCATGGTCTTTCAAAATTCAAATCCATTTCCAAAAACAATTTATCAGAATGTGTCTTATGGGCTGAAAATTCAGGGATTCAAAAATAAGCGTAAGATCGATGAGATCGTAGAGGACTCACTACAGAAAGCGGCCCTCTGGGACGAAGTAAAGGACAGGCTCAATGAAAATGCCTATGAATTATCAGGGGGACAGCAGCAGCGCCTTTGTATTGCTCGAACTCTTGCGGTCCAACCTGAAATCATCCTTATGGATGAGCCGTGTTCATCATTGGATCCAGTTGCAACCGCTCGCGTCGAGGAATTAATTTTCAACTTGAAGCAAGATTACACCATAGTAATCGTTACCCATAATATGCAACAGGCAGGCAGAATTTCCGATCTTACCGCCTTTTTTTATTTGGGTAAACTAATTGAATTTGATGAAACTAAAAAGATATTCATAAATCCCAAAATGCAACAGACTGAAGATTACATTTCTGGAAAATTCGGTTAATCTCCATCATCCAATATCCTAGCAATCCCATGGCCACCCATTACGAGCAGATTCTTGAAAATGTTAGATCTAAACTTCTATTAATGGGGCAATTGTCGATTGATTCACTTCGCCTTTCCCTTCAGGCACTTCTTGATAAAGATACCGAACTTGCAAGTGAAGTTAGAGCCAAAGACAAGGAGATTGATACACTTGAAAATGAATTGATTAATGATGTGAATGTGTGCTTATCGACTCATGCACCTGTTGCCGGAGACTTGAGGCTACTCGTAACCACAATGAAAATAAGCCATGAGATCGAAAGAGTTGGTGACGAAGCAAAGACAATTGCCAGACGATCGAAGAAAACGGCTGTAAATGATTTCCATTTGATACCAAAGATGGCGGAGTCCGCACAGGAAATGCTCAAGGACGCACTTTCCGTTTTCGTGGAGTACGATGAGGAGAAGGCTAAGGCAATCTGGACAAAAGATTTGGAAATTGATGCCATGAATTTAGAAAATAACCAATTCTGCCAGGCTTTGGTCATTAAAGATATTCACCTTGTCTCATCTATTTTTGAGCTTCTTTTTATTTCTAAATCCCTCGAAAGAATCGCAGACCATGCCGTAAATATCTCAAAAGAGGCTGTTTTTCTGGCAACCAGCCGCGACATTCGGCACGCCCCAGAATTCAAAAAGTCATATCTTAAAAAAAATCTCGATTAAATCACTTCGTACCACCCAAATTTTGTTTGCCCCAAAAAATTTCGCCGTCATCATATAACTACTTAGCTAATTCCAATTTTCCCTTCTCAGTCCTTAAAGTTCCCTCAAGCTTATCCTTAATGAGATTTGACTTTCATACACTACTCGCATGAACAGCTTTAGTTTTTGGGGGGTCGTAGTTAATATTTTATATATCCTCGGTGGTCTAGGAATTTTTCTTTACGGCATGAGGGTAATGAGTGATGCCATAACCAAAATCGCAGGTGCCGGCATGCGACGGATTATGGCAAGCATGACCAAAAACCGATTTTATGGGCTTTTGACCGGCCTATTCGTCACCTGTCTGGTCCAATCATCCTCTGCAACTACGGTTATGGTTGTCAGTTTCGTCAATGCCCAACTCCTTACACTAACCGAATCAATTGGTGTCATTATGGGGGCCAATCTTGGCACCACCTTGACCGGTTGGATCATTGCTTCAGTTGGTAAATTCAGTCTCTCAAAAATTGCACTTCCGATAATCGGCATCGGGTTCCCTTTCATTTTCTCCAAAAAAGCCAAATTTAAACACACAGGCGAATTTCTGGTAGGATTTGGACTGCTCTTTTTTGGGCTCAGTGAACTCAAGAACGCAGTACCGGATGTAAAAAGCCTGCTACAAAGCTCAGATCCTAGGGATTTGCAAATGGTTCGTGAAATCCAGGCAACTATCGAACAATTAAATAGCCACGGCTTTCGTTCCATTTTGATTTTTTTAGTCATAGGAATTTTACTGACCATTGTTGTTCAATCCTCTTCGGCAGCAATGGGGATTACCATTATTCTTGCAGTCAACGGATGGATCAACTTCGAGATTGCCGCTGCCATTGTACTTGGAGAAAACATTGGAACAACTATTACCGCTTGGCTTGCCTCTATTGGTACGAGTGTGTGTGCACGAAGAGCTGCCCGAGCTCATTTGATTTTCAATGTCGTGGGAACCCTTTGGATGCTCCTTTTATTTTATCCATTTGTAGCCATGATAGACAATCTAATGCCAGGAGCAATTTTTGCCGAAGATGTGACTTCAGCTGAACTGGATTCACACTATTCAAAAAATGGAATAGAGGGTGAACCGCAGACAGATGAAATCGCCAGGGCGAAGAAGTCTATTATTGATACAAATATCCCTCTGCATCTCTCTCTTTTTCATACCATGTTTAATCTATGCAATATTGCATTATTGATTGGCTTTGCTCCCCACATTGGCCGATTGGTCGAACGATTAGTCCAGCCGAAGACCCATGATGAGAATACCCCCGAACCAGGCAGCTTAGATCCTTTGCAATTCGAAGGTTCTGGATTCCTGCCCAAAACAGGTGAATTGAATTTTGCCCTCGTAGAGGCTGAAATTGACCGTTTGGCGGCCATTACACGCTATATGTTTGAAGGGTTTGTTGATGTGTTTGAAAGCCCGGATGCGGATAAGAGTGACCTGATAAAAGAACTCAAGGAACTCGAAGATAAATGTGATGATCTCGCGTTTGAGATTACCCAAACCTTAATTTATTGCACCACGGAGAGCCTAGCCGGGGAAAGAGCCCTTCGCGTGGCCTCTCTTCTCCGGGTAACCGGTAAATTGGAAGACATTGGCGACTGCTGCTACCGCCTGGTCCAATTGGCTCACCGCAAGTACCGCAAGAATCGCATACTCCCACAGGAAACTTTGCGCGAAATCAAAGTATTCTCCGAACAGATCCTTGATTTCATGGAGTTGTATCAAACTCATCTTAAGGATGGCAGCATACCGGATATCGCAAATGCTCAGGCGATTGAAGATCGAATTGACGCATCCAGAAAGTCATTACATAAAAATGCGGTCAAAAGGATGGAAGATAAGGAAAACCTCAAGGCAGAGATGATCCATATCGATATCCTCAATGAGATGGAAAGCATCGGCAACGATGCCTTCCATGTGGTTCAAGCCCTCAACCATGTCGTTTGATCATCAACTCCAGGTTTCATTGAATTGGGTTTTTTTTAAGTTTTCACAAACTAACCATTAATTATCGAGCAAACCAATCCTGAAGCTTATGCAGGCTGATTTGCCGCATGCTTGATTCAACCCTCTCTGCTTGAGCCAGCGCTTCGGGGGCATGGATGCCTGAAATTCCTATGATGCGAAGCCTGGCGGCAGACGCGAATGCCACTCCATTGGGAGAATCACCGGCTGCCCAATACTCCTCCGGTCGCATGCCCATGTCCGAAACCGCTCGGTATCATTAACATCCAAGATGCGGAGCAGCCAAAATCGACAACATGAAGCTGGTGACCAAGAGAGTGTCTGTATCCCAGGATGCAAAAAACATCTTATTGATAATTGATTTGGAAAATGATCGAGTTCACTCATTTAATTTTCTGAAGATTTAAACCCACGAGAGTGAATTTTCGGTTAATCATTTTTCGCACTCCACTCTGAACCGATTGAAGGGACCAA
>OZSS01001345.1_pt1 | contig 11422 bp, 13 predicted proteins | sample 1779911 | NCBI WGS metagenome assembly OZSS01 (sample SAMEA2603589, study PRJEB24840) | metagenome | biome: Water; feature: Photic zone; material: Seawater sample | place: Mediterranean Sea | collected 2013-11-12 | depth 10 m | reverse complement strand
CCTTGGCAAGGCCTCGTAATAGCCGTTATACTATGGTCGCTTATTTAGTTAAATAATTCCTTTTATCGAATTAATCTCGTATGTACTAAATGAGAAATATAACCAGCTAATCATACTTCAATTTAGCAAGAGTATTCAAGTAGAGTTAATTTGTTTTATGTTAAATAATACTTACAATGGAAATATGTTAAAACATGCATTTTTACTATTATCTGCCTGTTTTCATCTTCATTCACAAGATACATACAAGATAGCCTTAGGATCTTGCTTACATCAAGATCACCCTGTACCAATCTGGAATGCTGTAAAAGAAAATAATATCAATTCTTTCTTTTTTCTTGGAGACAATATTTATGGTGATGTGCCATCTGGCTTACCTTGGAAACTAAAACCCTCATATGATAAACAGAAAAAAGTTTTACCAAGCTGGTTGATGTCAAAAGAAATTCATGTAATTTGGGATGATCATGATTATGGTAAAAACGATGGCGGTGGTTCTTATCGATTCAAAGAATATGCACAAAGTTTATACATAGATTTTTGGGGTATTAATAATAATGATCCCAGGGCGAATAGAGAAGGCATATACTATCAACGACTGCAAAATATAAATGGTTTAAAAGTGTTATTTATTGGTCTTGATACAAGATATTTTAGATCTAATTTAGTAAAGAAGGATGACGTGTATCTGCCTAATCTAGAACCAGATGCTACTTTTCTAGGAGATAAGCAATGGGAATGGCTTAAAGATACCCTTTCCCAAGAACATGACCTATTGATCTTGGCCTCATCCATACAAGTTTTAGCAACCGAACATAGGTTTGAAAAATGGAGCAATATTCCTAGTGAACGAAAGAAACTTCTTACACTACTTGAAAGCCTTGATTCAAGGGTGATAATTGTTAGTGGTGATAGACATAGAGCTGGTCTCTATCAATACAATGGCATAACTGAAATAACGGCGTCATCCTTAAATAGGCCAACATATTCCGAAGAAACTGATTCTTTGCTATTGGGTAAAACTTATACTGAAAATAATTTTGGTTTGATATCAATTAACAATAATAATGTCGAAATTAGTGTAATTAATGTTAACAATCAAACATTAGAATCAATAATCCTTGAAGTCTGATTAGTTATTTTAAGGATATCTCGTTATAATGGGCCAATTATGAGTAAACCAACAAGAGAAGAAGCACAAAAAGCTGTAAGAACACTTATAGAGTGGGCTGGTGACAACCCTGATAGAGAGGGGTTAGTTGAAACACCAAAAAGAGTAGTTAAGGCTTATGAAGAGTTTTTTGCTGGGTATGATGATGATCCAGAAGAAATCTTAAGAAAAACATTTGAAGAAGTTGAGGGCTATGATGAAATGGTTCTTGTTAAAAACATTAGGCTTGAATCTCATTGCGAACATCATATTGTCCCGATTCTAGGTAAAGCACATATTGCTTACATTCCACACAACCGAGTAGTTGGAATCAGCAAACTAGCAAGAATTGTAGACGCCTTTGGGAAAAGACTTCAAACACAAGAAACCATGACTGCTCAAATAGCAAATACCATTGAAAAGGTCCTTGAACCTAAGGGTGTTGCAGTTGTTGTTGATGCTGCTCATCAGTGCATGACTACAAGAGGTATACATAAACCTGAATCTTCTACAGTCACAAGCTGTATGAGAGGAATTTTTAAAGAAAATCCAAGAACTAGGAATGAATTCCTAACATTCATTAAACTTCCACAAAAATAAGCATTGAGATCAGAGGATTTTATACTTGCTTCTTCATCAGCAATAAGAATTTCAATACTTAAGAAATACTCAATCCCTTTTAAACACATATCACCAGCATGCAATGAAGATAAACTTAAAGCAGATAATCCAAACCTATCACCATCAGATTTAAGTACTTTTTTAGCGAAAGAGAAGGCTTTAAGTATATCTAAGGATTACCCTGACTCCCTTGTCTTGGGGTGTGATCAAATATGTTTATTTAACAACAGAATATTTGAAAAACCTGGAACAAGAGAGAATGCAATAACTAACCTTAAAGAATTAAGTTCTAATGAGCATTTTTTAATTGGCTCATATGTGTTTGTTAAAAATGGTGAGGTAATTTCAACAAAAATTATGAAGACATCTATGATTATGAGGGATCTAACAGATCATGAAATACATGCTTATGTAGATAAAGATAGGCCTTTTAATTCATGCGGTTCATATATGTTTGAAAAGAATGGATATAAGCTATTTAAAGAAACAAATGGAAGCTTAGAAGCTATAAATGGATTACCATTTAATGAATTAAAGGAAACCATATATGAGCACTTATAAAGTCGAAAAGTATTTTGGGCATGATAGAGGTTATTCTTGTGCTTTTAGACAATGGGGTGCCAAATCAGATTGTCGCTTACTGCATGGTTATAGTCTAAGTTTTACTATATGTTTAAGTTCCTCAAATCTAACAAAAGATAATTGGGTCTATGATTTTGGGAGTTTTGATTTTCTTAAGAATTTTTTGAAGAGCAATTTTGATCACACACTTTTAGTTGCCTCTGATGATCCTGAAAAGGATCAACTTCAACAGCTAAATGGTCATATTGCTAATGTAATTATTCTGCCCAAAATTAGTTGTGAAATGTTTGCTGAGATGACTTTTCAATTTATTAAAACTTATTTTTTAGATAACGAGATTGATGTAAAAATTGAATATGTCAGGGTTGCTGAGCACGAGGGTAACAGTGCCATATATTGTGAATAATAATGAAGATTTATAACAGCTTAACCAAGCAAAAAGAAGAGTTTGTCCCCATCGACAAAGAGCATGTGCGCTTGTATTTTTGTGGACCAACTGTCTACAACCAACTGCACATTGGAAACTATAGAGCTGCACTAGTAGCTGATCTTCTTTCTAAGACAGTAAAGGGTATTTTTCCAAAAGTATCTTATGTTTCAAATATCACTGATATAGACGATAAAATAATCAAAGCAGCAACAGATCAGGGCTGTTCAATTACAGATATTACACAAAAGTATTATAAGAAGTTTATGGAAGATGCTGCTCTTTTGGGAATAGCGAAACCAGATATACAGCCCTTCGCTACTGATTATGTTGATGAAATGATTGTTTATATTCAGCAACTTATAACCAATGGAACTGCGTATGAAATCAATGGAAATGTCTTATTTGATGTAAGTAAATTTACCAATTATGGTTGCTTATCTGATAGATGCATTGAAGATCAAGATTCAGGTTCTCGTATAAAAGTAGAAGAATACAAAAACAATCCCAACGATTTTATCTTATGGAAACCTTCAAGTGATACTGAGCCAGGCTGGGACTCTCCTTGGGGCACTGGTAGGCCTGGATGGCATTTAGAATGCTCTGTTATGTCTGAATCTTCTTTAGGTGTACCTTTTGATATTCATGGTGGTGGTAATGATCTTAAGTTTCCACATCATGATAATGAAATAGCTCAGACATGTGGCTTTCATAACAATTCAGATCCAACTTGTTTTGCACAATACTGGGTACACAATGGATTTTTAAATTTAGCTGATGAAAAGATGTCAAAATCATTGGGGAATGTTGTTTATATTGATGATTTAATCAAAGACTACAAAGGCAACGAAATAAGATTAGCACTGTTAACTACCCATTATCGACAACCCATACCTTGGTCAACTAATGTTTTAAATCAAGCAGTATCGATTGCAAAAAAAATAAAACGATTCACTTCATCCTATCCGAACATGAATAAATTCTTTGCAGATACTAAAATCGGCGAGGCAATACTTGATGATTTAAACACACCAAAGGCTATTGCTGTTATGCAAGAAATCATAAACGCTCCTGAAAACTTTGAACTAGAGAAAGAAATTAGTACTTATAAATATATATTTGAGGGTTCTTCACAAGATTTATCAATTTCTAAAGCAGATGAAGATAAAATAAACCATCTGATAGAGTTAAGACTAGAAGCAAAAAATAATGGGGATTATCAAGCTGCTGATAGTATCAGAGATGAATTGAGTAAAATGAATGTAACCATAAAAGATATTGGTGGAAAAACAGAATGGGAAATATTGTAGTTAAATTACCAGATGGTAGTAAAAAAGAGTTAGCGACAGGCGCAACAGGATTAGACCTTGCCAAGAGTATCGGTGCTGGATTAGCAAAGGCTGCTGTTGCTTACACATCTAATGGAATACAACGAGATTTGTCAGACCAGCTTGAAGATAGTTCTGATGTTTCGATAATTACCATCAAAAGTGAAGAAGGCCTTGAAATCATGAGGCACACTTTAACTGCTCAAGTTTTAGCTCAAGCGGTAAAAAATATATACCCAGATGCTAAATTAGCAATTGGCCCAACAATAGATAATGGCTTTTATTATGATTTTTATTTTAATAATTCATTTTCAATAGATGATTTAAAAGCAGTTGAAGATGAGATGATAAAGATCATTAAATCCAAGTCTATTGTTACTAAAACACTTCATTCAAAAGATGAAGCTATATCTCTATTTAACGATTTAGAAGAATCTTTTAAAGCAGAGATTATTACTGATTCCGAACAAACTAATGATTTTCAGATTTACACTCAAGAAGAGACAGGGTTCATAGATTTATGTCGTGGCCCTCACCTGCCTTCACTAGATTTTATTGGTGAGTTTAAATTGACACATGTTTCTGGCGCATATTGGCGTGGAGACTCAACTAAACCAATGTTAACAAGAATATATGGGACAGCATGGAATACCAAACAGGAATTAAATGATTATTTAACAAAATTAGAGGAAGCAGAAAAGAGAGATCACCGAAAACTTGGTAAAGAAATGGATTTATTTCACTTTCAAGAAGAAGCGCCTGGTATGGTGTTCTGGCATCCATCAGGCTGGACTATTTATAGTCAATTACAAACATACATTAGAAAAATGCAGATTAAGGCTAATTATCAAGAGATTAAAACACCACAAGTTGTTGATCGAAAATTATGGGAAAAGTCAGGACATTGGGATAAATATAGAGAAAATATGTTTATTACAGAAATTGATGAAGGCCACGCTAATGAAAAACGAACAAATGCACTTAAACCTATGAACTGTCCATGTCATGTTCAAGTTTACAACCAAGGTCTTAAATCATATAAAGATTTGCCCCTGAGATTTGCTGAATTTGGCTCATGTCATAGATATGAACCATCAGGAACAATGCATGGCTTAATGCGTGTTAGAGGGTTTACTCAAGATGATGGTCATATATTTTGCACAGAAAACCAGATTGAGAATGAAACAAAATTATTTATAGAACTTTTATCAAATATTTATAAAGACCTTGGTTTTGATACATTTGAAATTAAATTATCAACTAGGCCAGAAAATAGGGTCGGATCTGATGAAACATGGGACCATGCAGAAAAAGCTCTTGAAGATGCTATCAAAAAACTAGACTACGAATATCAGATTGATGAGGGCGATGGTGCATTTTACGGCCCAAAATTAGACTTTGTATTAACAGATGCAATTGGGCGAGATTGGCAATGCGGTACCTTGCAATTGGATTTTAATTTGCCAGAAAGATTAGAATCTACCTTCGTAAACGAAGATGGAAATAAAGCTACACCTGTATTGCTACATAGAGCAATTCTAGGTTCATTTGAAAGATTTATTGGAATCATGATTGAAAATTATGGAGGCAGTCTTCCCTTCTGGCTCGCTCCAAAGCAAGTAACAATAGCAACAATTACTGATGCAGCAAATGCATATGCACAAGAGCTATATGAAAAACTAAAGAAAAATGGAATAAGAGTAAATCTCGATGCCCGGAATGAAAAAATTAGTTACAAAATTAGAGAGCATAGTGTAGTTAAGACTCCTTATATTTTGGCTATTGGTGCTAAAGAAGTCGAGGATAAATCAGTCTCAGTCAGATCATTTGGTTCTGATAAAACAGAGGTTAAACCATTTGAGGAATTTCTTTCAGACTGTATTAAAGAATCTAAAGACCCATTTGTCGCCTAATGTTTAAATTTTTAAGCTTTTTGTTAGTTATTCCAATTAAACTCTATCAAATGCTCATTTCGCCAATTTTAGGTCCTAATTGTCGCTATCACCCAACATGTTCGCAATATTCAATAGAAGCAATAAATAAACATGGGCCTTTCAAAGGCACATGGCTAGCTATTAAGAGAATTTCAAGTTGTCACCCATGGGGTGGATCGGGTCATGACCCTGTGCCTTAGATATTAAACTCTATCTGATTGTTAGAGCGGCCAGTAATTTCACCATCGCGCATAATTGTTTTGCCACCAATAATGGTCATTGTTGGAAACCCAACAACCTTTTTTCCATCATATGGTGTCCATCCAGATTTTGAGGCCTGTTCAGCATTAGAAATTATATGCTCGGCTTTCGGATCGACCACGGTAAAATCAGCATTAAAGCCTTTTCTTATTAAACATTTGTCTTTAATTTTATGTATTCGATATGGACCATAAGCCATAAGATCTACGAGCCTTTCATAGGATAATCTTCCCTCGTGAACATGGTTAAGCATGATTGGAATTAATGTTTGAACACCAGGTGTTCCACTTGGAGTATTAGGATATGTACCAGACTTCTCATCTAATGTGTGAGGCGCATGATCTGATGCAACGATATCAACTGTCCCGTCAGCAACTGCAGCCCAGAGAGCATCTTGATGATGTTTTTCACGGATCGGTGGGTTTTGTTGAGCTAGAGTACCAAACATGTCATAACAATCTGGCGCATGAAGCGTTAAATGGTTGGCAAGTACTTCTGCACTGGCAATATCTTTGTTAGCTTTTAAAAAAGACATTTCTTGTGCTGTGGTGATATGCAATATATGGACATTCCGTGAATATTTTTTTGCAATTGACACTATGCGCTTGGTTGCATTTAAACAGCTTTCTTCACTTCTCCATTTGTAATGCATAGCAACGTCATTACTATCCCCCAAAATAGTGATTTTATTTTCATTCATGATTGATTCGTCCTCGGCATGAACTGCTATAACTCTTTTTCCATTAGCTACAATGGCATCAATTTCTTCATCTGTTGCTGATAACAGATCTCCATTACTTGCACCCATAAAAATCTTAATGCCACAGACTCCATCTATGTTTTCCCATTCTGATAAATGTTCTGCATATTCAGCGGTTCCGCCAAAATAAAATGCAAAATCTACATAAGAGGTTTCATGTGCTTTCTTAAGCTTAAATTCCATGGCTTCAGGGGTAATCGTTAAAGGATTGGTATTAGGCATTTCAAATATACCTGTAACACCTCCAAGAGCTGCTGATAAAGTACCAGTTTCTAATGTTTCTTTATGTTCACCCCCTGGTTCTCGAAAGTGACATTGTGTGTCAATCAAACCAGGAAAAACCAATAGGTTTGTACAATCAATAATCTCTGCGGCATTGTCAAATGAACCAAAATCAACGATTTTTCCATCTTTTACAGCAACATCAGTAACTTCAGTTGCTTCAGGTGTGAATACAGTTCCGTTTTTTAATATTAGATCAAAAGATGACATAGAAGCAATTATAGCTGTTAATGTATCTATCTCTTAGCTTTAAAGAAAGATTTAAGCAGTTTAGTTGATTCTTCTTCAAATAAGCCAGAAATGATATTTGGTTTAAACATATTTTCACTGAATAAAATTCTAGGCCCATTAATAACTCCGCCACCTTTTATGTCTTCAGCGCCAAAATAAAGGGTATCAATATTGCACTTTGAGATGGCATAAGCACACATTGGACATGGTTCTAAATTTGTAAACAGCACATAATCATTAAGACGTTTGTTTCTTAATGTACGCATTGCTTCTGATAATGCTATAAGTTCAGCATGCTCTAATGGGTCATCATTATTGACAGCCTCACAGATAACATCATTACCATTTTTAGACGCCACCAAAGCTGCAATTGGAATTTTATTATTTCTTAGATTTTCTTTAGCCAACTTTAAAACTCTTGTCATTAAATCTTTTGATTTATCTGAAATCATTGTAAGAATGGATTGGTTTTTCTTTCAAAACCAACTGTTGTTGTTGGGCCATGGCCACTATGTATGATGTAGTCATCTGGTAAGGACATTATATGTTTATCAATTGAGCTAATAAGATCATTATGGTTGCCTCTGGGTAAATCACTTCTTCCTACAGAATTTTTAAATATAACATCACCAGCAACCACAAATTTGTGCTTGTGGTTAATTAAAATAATGTGGCCAGGAGTATGACCTGGGCAATGCTTAACTTCTAACTCTAGGTTTCCAACATTTAATAGATCGCCATGATTTAACCACTTATGTGGAAGAAAATTCTGTGCAGTTATGCCATACATCTGTCCTTGCAATTCAAGTGCATCCAATAGGAACTGATCTTCAGCATGTGGACCAAAAATATTAAGGCTTAAATCCTCAGAAAGAGCTTTAGTTGCTCCTGCATGATCAATGTGTCCATGTGTAAGAACAATATATTGAGGCAGAAGGTTTAATTCATCTATGACAGATTTTAATTTATGAAGATCATCACCTGGATCTACAAAAATTGCCTCTTTTGTTTCCTCACAAAATATTATTGGTGCATTTTGTAAAAATGGTGAAATTGGAGTATCGACTACCTGCATATTAACTTCTAAAAATTATTTTCTCATCATCAAACATAATATACGTCACGTATATAGCTATTGAACAATAAATAATATTAGAAATTAAAGTTGCTCCATACAGGAACCAATCTGTGTTGCCAGCTATTAAAGCATTGGTGTGTAAAGCAAATGAGTAACATGGAATAAGAGACCCAACTAAATCAAGTTCTATGCCAGGATTAATTAGCGGTACATAAGCAGGTATAAAGAAAATGATAACTGCATTACCAAGCAACAAAGAAGCTTCTTTAGGGTTTTTAGAGTAAATAGAGACTGCCAGCATAAAGGCTCCCATAAATATGCTTAAAGGTATCAACAACCCAAACATAGCAATAATGGCAACAGGGTTAACAATAGCTGAGATTATTTCAAAGGCATTTTCTGGTATTGAATCGCCGTAAAATAAGAATATAACAATAAGAGGTACTGCAAAGCCCAACAGCGAGAATATTGCTGTAAGTACTGCAGAGGATGTTACAGAAAACATTTTTCCAATAATAATGTCCACTGATGAAATATTAGTAGATATCAATGTTTCCATGGTACCTCTCTCCTTTTCACCTGCACCCAAGTCTATAGCTGGATACATAGAACCAGACATGATGTAGACAATAAATAAAAAGGCCAATATGCCACCGATTATGCTACCAGCAAACTCTTCGTTAGTGGTTAAATCTTCATCTAAAACTGTGATTGGATTAATAAAATTTTCATCGACATTTAAATTATTTAGACGTTCGTTCCTAATCTGATCATCGTAATCATCTATAACATCGTTAACTATACCTTGAGCTTGAGAGAAGTTATCAAGATTTTTTGAATAAATGGTTATCTCTCCAGAAAGATTATTTTCCAATTGCGATGTGAAATTAGATCCAAATGAAATTCCAATTTCAGAGCTGTCATTAGTCACATCATCAATGACTTGATCAATGCTATCCATTAATACAATATTTAGCCTATCTGATTCTTGCAATTTAATAGTCAGTTCAGTGTTAGCCTGATCATAAACAGCTACGTCATAAGTCTTCTTACCCTCATCAACAGCAATTGATGAAATGTACCAAATCACTGCACCAATTAAGAGTGGCGTGATGAATGTTGGCACAACAACAGTTTGAACTATCGTTTTGGTATCCCTAAAGAGATGAACTATTTCTTTAACTAATAATGTTTGCCACTTACTCATCGACTAATTCCATAAATATTTCATTAAAGTTCTTATTTGAATTTAGGGCTTGGAAATCTTGGGTTGTGCCATCAAAAACTTTTTTTCCAGACTTCATGCACACTATTTGATCAGCAATATCTCTAACTTCTCCAAGCTGGTGTGTAGAAAATATTAATGTTTTACCAGAATCTTTGATTGATTTTATTAAATCAATGATGACGCTTTGCCCAGTCACATCAACACCAGTAGTCGGTTCGTCTAAAATTACGACATCTGGATCGTGAATTAAGGTTCTAACAATAGAAGTCTTCTGCTTCATACCAGTACTTAGATCAGCAATCCTTTTTAATAAATAGTTTTTCATATCAAGCTGTTCAAATAATTGTTCAGCTCGTGGTTTATAAACATCCTCGGGAATTTGATTCAAATCGGCAAAAAACTTGATGGTCTCTATTACGTTCAATCTGTCATACAAGGAAGTATTGTTGGTCATATATCCAATTTTCGACTTCACATCGTGTTTGTGTTTTCTGACATCGAAACCATCAACAATAGCAGTGCCTTTGGAGGGTTCCAACATGCCAGCAATCATACGTAATGTTGTGGTTTTACCACATCCATTAGGACCAAGAATACTTAAAACTTTACCTTTTTCTAAATTAAATTCTAGAGAGTCCACAGCTAGAAAATTTTTCTTTTTAGGACCAAATAACCCTTTCTTTTCTGTTGGGACTTTGAATTGTTTTGATAAATTCTTTACTTCGATCATCGTTGAAAGTTTTTAAACATTGGATAAAAAACAACTAACAATATTAACATTATAGTAGCTCCAACTACATCACCAACCATAAATCTAACCGAAATTAGTGCATCTGTATCATCCAATATATACGCATACCATGCGCCATTACCTAATCCATTTAACAAAGAGGCGACGAGAATAAACAATGATACATGCTTCCAGTTAGTGTTTTTGAGGACACCAGATTCTTTGAGGTCAACACCCAACATTTTAAAAATAAACCAAGTTACAATTAATGCCATAGTTGATATGGTTGTGGCGGCAGCTGTTCGAAAAAACTCAGATCCTTGCCATAAAAATTCCCATTCAAGGAATTCTGCTACCAATATTGCAGGAATCGCTTGCCATCCAAAAAATATTACCGGCAATACCCTGCCTGCATGTGGCAAATACGCCAAGCTACCTAGTTCTTCGATATTGGTTGGCCCTTCAGCAGGCACCACAAGAAAGAGCCAAAGTACGTAACATAATATGTGAAAAGTAAATGTATAGATTGAAATTTCAATGAACTTGCTCATTGTCAAGAGTTCTTAAATTAATGGTTTAAGTAAAAAAGATCGTTTGTCATCAGAAGAATTCTCAATTGCAAGAATGCCTTTTGCTACCAGTTTTCTGATTGTTTTGTAAACTGTCGATCTAGATTTATCTGCAACTTCAACTGCCTTTAACATTGAGCATGATTTATTTTCTTCAATCTCGTTAATAATTTTAAGAAAAATAAATTTCTCTGTAGGGTTTAGGTCAGCAATACCTAAATCACGATGCATATTGAGTAAC
>OZSS01001344.1_pt1 | contig 11423 bp, 15 predicted proteins | sample 1779911 | NCBI WGS metagenome assembly OZSS01 (sample SAMEA2603589, study PRJEB24840) | metagenome | biome: Water; feature: Photic zone; material: Seawater sample | place: Mediterranean Sea | collected 2013-11-12 | depth 10 m | reverse complement strand
AACAGGAAACTCTATTGCTGTTGGTGGTGATCAGTCAATTAGTGCTGGTTATGATCTTGATAATGGCTTTTCTTTCGGTGTTGGTTTATCTGCTAAAGATGGTGAAACAAGTAAAGGTATGTTCACAAAAGAAGGTGAAGACATATATGCTCTAAATGCTGCTTATAGTGCTGACAATTACGCGTTTGCTATAGCTTACGCCAATGTAGATGTAGCATCCTACTGGGGTATAAATGCTTCTTATTCTCCTGATGGTTTTCCAACAATTAGTGGTGGATATGAATTTGGCGACCCAGATACAGGAAATGATACAACTCAATTTGCAGTTGGACTAAGCTCTGATCTTGGCCCTGGTGAAGTCACAATAGGTATGGGTACCAACGGTGCAATAACTGATGGGGATGAGGAATTATATGCCTATGATATTTCTTATACCTACAAATTTAATGATGGTATGAGTTTCACTCCTTTTGCATTTATAGTTGAAGGAGCTAATGGTGGAGATGATACTACTGGTGTCGGTGCAGAAATTGGTTTCAAGTTCTAACGAAATTAACCACATTAAAAGGGCCTCCAATTAGGAGGTCCTTTTTTTTGCTTACCTTTTTATAAACCTTAAATTGTTCTTAATAAATCTATTTTTTTTTCTTAACTTTTTAAAGGGAGCATGAAGATGTATTTCCTTACGCACTAAATGAAAAAAAACCTAGCTGCTGCAAGTTTTTCAGCATTACTTGCAATTATCGCCTCCTCTACAAGTAGTGGATTTGCAAATTGGAATACAAAATATTGGGCGAATGAAAAAAATTTCAACAGAATTTCTTCTTTCAATGTAAGTGATAATTTACCAAAGGGATCAAAATCAACAACCAAAACTTCTTCTGAAGTTGTTACAGCATCAGAAGATGGTAAGACTTTGATGTATACAGATAGTGATTTAGGAGTAGTAGGTCTTGTTGACATCTCAGATCCTACAAGGCCAAAAGCAATGGGAATTGTTGAACTAGAAGCTGAACCAACTGGAATTGCAGCACTTGGAAACAATGCTTATATAGGTTCAAATACATCTGAAAGTTATACAAATCCTTCAGGAGCAATAGTTCAATATAATTTAGAAACAAGAAAAGCAGTAAAAGAATGTGATTTAGGAGGGCAGCCTGATAGCGTCTTTGTCTCACCAGACGGTACCTTCCTAGCAGTCGCCATCGAAAATGAAAGGGATGAAGAATATAAAAATGGATTTATCCCCCAATTAGATGATGAAGGTAAACAAATTAATCCTCCAGGTTATGTTTCTCTTGTGAAGTTAAACAGAAGAGGAAAAATACAATGTAATTCAATAAAAAAAGTAGATTTAACAGGCTTATCTGAAATAGCTCCCAGCGATCCTGAACCAGAATTTGTTGCTATTAATGATCTTGGTGAAACAGTTGTCTCTCTTCAAGAAAACAACCATCTTGCAGTAATTGACAAAGATGGAAATGTAATATCACATTTCTCGGCAGGAGTTGTAAAACAAATGGCAGGAATGGATACAAAGAAAGACGGCGCTCATAAATTTAAAAGCAAACTAAAGAACGTAAGAAGAGAACCCGATGGTCTTACTTGGATTGACAATGATCATTTTGCAACTGCAAATGAAGGCGATTACAAGCATATTGATCCGTCACAGGCAAAAAGAGGTGGTTCAAGATCTTGGACTATTTTCAAAAAAGATGGAACAGTAGTTTATGAAGATGCAAATAGATTAGAAAGAGCAATTGCACAAATAGGTCATTTCCAAGATGGAAGAGCAGGTAAAAAGGGAGTAGAACCTGAGTCAGTTACATATTCAAAAATTAATGGAACTCCTTATTTGTTTGTTGGAGCTGAGAGGGCTGGGATAGTAGCTGTTTACGATATCACAGAGCTAAATCAACCTTTACTTACTCAATTACTTCCATCAGGAATTGGACCAGAAGGATTTGTTGCAATTCCAGAGAGGGGATTAATTGCCTCAGCAAATGAAAAAGACTACAACAAAAAAGAACCTGGTTTATCTTCTCATGTGACTATTTATCAACTACAAGATGCTCCTGCTTCATACCCACATTTAACAAATGAAAATGGCCTTGAATTTGTTTCTTGGGGTGCGATAAGCGGAATGGTGGCAGGTGATGATGGTAAAATTTATGCTGTAAATGATGGGACTTTTAAAACTCAGCCAAGAATTTACGTTATTGATCCTTCATCTTCCCCAGCACTATTAGAAAGAGCTATAGATATAAAGCTAGATGGTAAGACTGCATTATTTATGGATCAAGAGGGTATTACTACTGATGGTAATGGTGGATTCTACATTTCTACTGAAGGAATCAAGAAAAAGCTAGATGAACATCCTCCTGCAATCTACCATGTAAGCTCAGATGGTGAAATTTTAGAGAAGATAACTCCACCTCCTTCATATCTTAATTATGCTAAAAATCCTGGTTTTGAAGGCATAACAAGGAATGGGGATATTCTTTATGTTGCTCAACAGAAACCTTGGGGTGATGATACTTTCAATACTACTAAGATCCTTTCCTATAATTTAAAAACTAAACAGTGGGGGGCCGTAAATTATCAATTAGATAGGATCAAAAAAGGCGGTGTTGGTATTTCAGAATTAACTTACCATGACGGGGCGCTTTATGTGATCGAAAGAGATAGTTTCTATGGTAAGAAAGCAAAATTGAAAGCTATATATAAAATAGATTTAAATGATGTCATTTTCGAAGGTCTTCAGACTAATATTCCTCCCAGACTTTATCCCTTAGTTGAAAAAGAGTTAGTTACTGATCTAAAACCGGTAATGAAATCTACTGGTGGTTTTATCCTTGAAAAGGTTGAAGGTTTAGCAATCACAAACGACGGACAAGCATGGATTTCAACTGACAACGACGGTACTGGAAAGAAATCTACTGGTGAAACTCTTTTCCTAAATATTGGAAAAATCTAGTTAAAACTACTAAAAAAAGTCACCTTTTGTATAAGGTGACTTTTTTTGTAATTCTTATAATTAAATAAAATAAAGTAATGAAATACCTACTATTTATTGTTTTATTCATTGCCCCAGTCAAAGCTGAAACAAAATATTATTGGCAAGGGGTTAGGCATTATTTAAATCGACCCAAACTAATGATAGAAGCATGCAAAGATATGAAAGAAGAAAATGACATTGGAACATCTGCTTTCGAGAGTATGTACATGCCAACATTACCTGATAGGCTTTGGTTAGCTATTGGAAAAAGAGATTCTTATTGGGCAGATGATTCCAAAGAAGGAAGCATTCTTTTTACAAGAGAAGGGGTTTTGAATTTAAAAAAATTTATTGCAGAAAAATCATGTCCTAATATTTTTTAAATTTTCCTATAAATCTGTATTAAGACACGGAAAGATAGTTTCAATAATCGCTCCACCATCTTTATGATTAAATGCCTTTATAAAACCTTTATTGTTATTAATTATTTTTTTTGTAATTGAAAGACCTAAACCACTTCCACTTTTCTTAAATTTAGTCCTTGATGGATCCCCACGATAAAAACGAGAAAAAATGTCATTTGATTCATTTTCTTCTAATCCAATACCTTTATCTCTAACTCTTATAACAACAGAGCTATCTCTCTTAAAAATTTCAATTTGTATGCCCTCTTTTGTTGGGGAATAACGAATAGCGTTGTCTAAAATATTAATAAATGCTCTTTTTAAATTTTCAATATCCCCAGATATATAATATTTTGTTGGCATAAATAAATTTATTTTTATTTCTTTTTTTTCTGCAAGGGGTTTTAGTGTTTGCCAAGATTCCATAATCAAATCTGAAATAGATATTTTTTTGTTTTTATTAAAAGCATCACCACTTTCAAGCTTAGAAAGCTCTAAAGACTCTTCGGCCATTTTTCTTAATCTTTTTGACTCTTTCTTAAGTCTTTTAACAAGATACCTATCCTTTTTTGATACTACTGATTCAAGTCTTTCCCCAATTAAAATAAGTGATGTAAGAGGGGTTTTCAGTTCATGCGACACATCATTAATTAATTGATTTTGTCGTTTTTTTATCGATTCAATTGATAATTTACTTTCCAATAATATTAAATAATTCTTTTTCCTTCCTCTAACAATATTTACCGAAATGGGTACTCCCGCAATTGCGAAATCAAGGTTGAATGGGAAATCTTTTTTTCTTAAATATAGAATTTTATTACTAAGTACTTCAAGCTCATTAATATCATTAATTGCTTTTCCAATAACATCTTTATATTTGATAACCCCAATAAGAGATAAAGCTTTCTGATTGATAAATTTTATTGTTAGATCAGATGATAAGATTATCCACCCTTGCGATGAATAATCTAACCAAGACAACACTTCTTGAGGTCTAATTTTATCAAATGGGAAATCAATAGTTCTTTTATACTTATTTTTATCAACTTCAAATTTTTTTTCTTTTGATTGAGAAAAATGCTTGACTTTTATTTTCCACTTCTGATGTAAAAACAATAATACTTCTTGTAGTGTTTTCATTTTCATCCAAACTTATATCCAAAACCTCTTACAGTTTTAAGAAACTTTGGAGCTGAGGGATCTTCTTCTAATTTCTCTCTGAGCCACCTAACATGAACATCTACAGTTTTAGTATCACCAATAAAGTCAATTTCCCAAATTTTTTCAAGTATTAAATCTCTTGACCATACCCTTTTTGGATTTTTCATAAATAACTCTAATAATTTAAATTCTTTTGGAGATAATGTTATTTCTCTATCAAAAGAAGTTACCCTACATTCTTCCAAAAACATTTTTATATGATTAAACTCGAGAACAGTTTTTGATTTTTCTATATATTTTTTATTACGTTTAGATCTTCTTATTAAGGCTCTAGATCTAGCAATTAATTCATTTAAACCAAAAGGTTTTGTTAAATAATCATCTGCACCAACCTCTAATCCAAGAACCCTGTCTGATTCATTATCTTTAGCACTCAAAATTAGTATGGGTGTATAGTCTTCATCATTTCTTATTTTTCTACATAACTCTAATCCATTTAGTCCTGGCAACATTAAATCTAGAATTATTAGGTCAACATCTTTTTTAATATCATTATTAATAAAATCTAAGGCACTTAAACCGTCTTTGAAACTTGATACTCTAAAACCTTCGCTGCTCAAGGTTTCACTGACTGTAAGCCTAATACTCTTATCATCCTCTACAAGAAGAATTCTTGAGTCTTGCAAACTTTTATGATCTTTAATAGCCATTTAAAGTTCCAACAATTTTATTTTATATAATCAAAATTATTTGATCTAATTATTTCATAATTAATTTACATTGAATTATTATTTTTTTTATTTAATCTTATTTCCTTTTTAATTTTCCCTTAAACCCTTTTATCTATATTTAGATTGTCTCTTTAATCTTCCTCACACAAAATTTTAAAGAGACAAATTTATTGAATTTAATAATAGATATTAAACTAATATCCCATCGAAGCGTAATAATAATCGTCATCTTCATCTACATTTGTTACTACCCATTCTGGCGGAAAGTCACCAATTTTTACATATTGATAAAGCTTATCAACATCTGGATCGTAATAAGTATCGTTGATTATTGGATCTTTGATTACTTTGCTTGGATGCATAATAAGAATTATCTCTAATATATCTTCTAAATTATTTAGTTTAAAGTAGATTTAAAATCCATTTAAAATTTCTTTTAAATAAGAAAGTGCAAATTTTTTCAGTTCAAAGTAAGCCTTTATTTAGAATTTAATTTTTGTTTTTACTCTGTTTTTATTTTGGGATTTGAATTCAAAAAGTCCTGTTTCAGTGGATATGGTCAACTCATCTCCAGATGCTTCTTCAATTGATATTCCTTCAGACTCTAAATTTTTTACGTATACATTACCAATAAGTTTAAGAGATTTATTATCCTTGTCAAAAGAAAGCTTTTCCGAATAAGCCTCAAAATTGCCACTATTACCCTTAATAACTACATTTCCCATAGCCTCTAAATCACCTTCTAAAGTATTTATTTGAGAATCAGATGTAATTGTGTAATTAGTTAATTCCTCCGCAAAAGAGTACTCAGCCAATAAAAATAAAAAAGAGGCAAAAAATAAGCTTTTCATCTAATTCCAACCCTCTTTTGCATTTTGAATAATCCATTGTGCAAGAATCTTATCCTCTCCTTCCTTTAATTTATGTTTATAACCTTTCATAAAACCTATCCCTTCATTGGCAATTTTTGCTATTGAATTCTCATCTGAAATTCCTCTTTTTTCAAGATCGGAAAGTTTTAATGACTTAGATCCTTTAAGAACAACTGATCCACCTCTTACATGACAGCCTGCACAAACATTTCTAAAAATTGTTTCTCCATCCCTAAAATCAGACGCCAAAAGATATCTACTTTGGAAAGAGGTTTGAAAAATAATTATTAAAGTAATTACAGGAATTACAAATAGAAATTTAAATATTTTCATTTTATCTAGTTGACCTAAGACTAATTTAACTTGTAATTAGTCTTGATTGTTTTAATTACCGATTTTTTAGGATCTTTATTTGGATAACAATTAACAATTCTATATTTCCCACCTTTTCTATCTGTCTCAACGAGAGTAAATTGAACAAATTTTTCTTTTTCAACATTTGAAAAATCTTTGACTTCTATTTTGATGATTTCTTCATTTTCACTTTCAATTATTCTGGATTTACCTCCACAAAGACGAACAGCAGTTTCTTTAGTTACATAAAATAATTTTTTTTCATCAGTAATGGATAGTTCATCTTTAGTACTACAAGAAGAAATTAAAAGGATAGTAAGAATTAATAGCTTTTTCATAGTTTTTTTAGAGGATAAATTCACTTGTAATTGCTTTTAATTGTTTTTTATTTAGTTGGGTAAGATAGCTATAAATTTCATTTCTAAATAATCTGTCTTCAACTCTTTTACTTTCAAGAAATGAAAATGTAATGAAGTTAATAAGTTGATTTTTGTTCATATTTATCTTTATAGGTCTCTATTGTTAACTTTTAATTAAATACTTATTAAATAAACTTTTGACTATTAGAAAAAATATTTAATTTCAAAATTTAGAAATTTTTTAAACAAATTTATTTTGTACTTAATAACTTCTTAATCCAATACCCTTAGGTTATAGAAGTCTTCTATATTTTTACGCCTTGAATATTGAAGACAATCATATAAAAAAAAAATAAATGTTAAAAAAAAATTCACCTTCTCCCAAAAACTCAAATCAAGCCCAAGAAATAGGGCATATCAAATATTCTTATAAAGAAAGTTTTAAAAGAGAAAATAAATCTATTTTGGATGATTCGGAATTTATTGAAAATTACAATAACGCCCTTAAATCACCACAATCAAGAAGATTGTATAAAGATATAGAGAATGAAATTCATTTGGACTCAATTGAGGCCCAGAATATTTTACCTCTAGATAAAATTTCTATTTAAAATTTTATTAAAAACTACTTTTAAAGATTTTTTAAATATATCTTAAATCCGACCTTCTTTTTTTAATGTTAGCTTACTTCTACGTTCATCCAATTATTTGGACGCATGAAATGAGAATAGGGAACGGGATTCTCATTAACTGCATAAGATCATGAATGAGCTCTCTCAAATAAGAAAAAAAATTACAAGAGCCAAGAGGCTTTATGAAGCCCAAATCTTGGCAACTAAAAATGGAGAAGTTACTCCATATAGAAGATCAGTCTTTGAAGAAAGAATTAGGGAAGCACAAAAAGAAATGAGATCGCAAGACACCAAAAAATAAATTCTTTTGTAAAAATCTATTTTGTATCAGCTACATTCTTGAAGAAATCACAGTAAGCCATTAATTCTGATTCGGTTTCAATTTTTAGATTTAAATCATTAATTGCTTTCTTGGTATCAATTCTGTAGCCATACCAATCTAGACAAACTTCTCTCTGCCTTTGGGTTTCAGAAACCTTTTGAGTACCTATTTTGTTTGAGTTATTAGTACAACTCGCAAGGAAAATAGTTGAGAGAGCTAGTAGTGGGAATAGCAGTCTTTTCATTTGTTAATCACAACAACTTTCCGTTGTTGCTGAAGAAGTCCAAGATGATTCTTCCATTGTTGATAAGTCAACTCTATGAGTTGCCATCCAGTCACCATTAGCTTCTACAAACTTTTGAACATTACCTTCTGGAGCTTGATGAATAACAATAACTTTTTGAGGATCTTCCTTACTTACTCCTCTAAAAAGTGGCTTAATATCAAATTCTGAATGCCTTTTATCTGCTTCTGCACTATCAAATATTGCAGCCCATTCATCGAAAGTGCTTTCAATTTTAAAAGTAAACACTGAGGTAACTGAACAAGACATATTAAAGATATGGTTTGTGTATATAAAATAAATCTATTTTATTAAGGCTTGGTTAATTATCTTTAAACGGAATTAAAATACCTTTTTTTTCAAATTTGAGCCAACCTTTTTTTTCTAGTATTTTTAAATTTCTCGTTACGGTTACTCTTGTTGAAGAAATTGAATTACCAATAATTTTATGAGTAAAATTAAATTCTTTTAAATTTAGATAAAAATGTTTATCTTTTTTTAAGCCAATTATCGAGGATAAGTAGAAAAGAAATTCTTTTAGTTTTTCTTCTGATTTTTTTATATCCCTTATTAATAAAAGTTTTTCTAATTGATCAATTCTTTTTAGACTTTTTGTTAATAAGTCTGTAGATGAAAAAAATAGCCCTCTTTTAATTGTTTTAATTTCGCAAGTTGTCAACGCAATTAATTTAATATTTTTGTAGTTACATAATTCCAAATTTATTACAACATTTTTATTTATTATCCCAACAATATTTTGCTTATTCTTGATTTTTGATTCCATTATTAATATTCCTGATTTGACTTCTAGAATTATATTTTCTTTAAATTCTATATTTTGCTTTTCAGGAATTATCATATTTATTTCTTGAATTCAATCACCCTAAATTTGTAAAGTTAAAAATAAATTAAAAATTATTTAATTCCCTAATAAATCTGATTAAAAATTGAGTAACTCAAAATAAAACAATTAACCATAATTTAAACTCTTTTTTTTGAAATATAAAAAACCTATAAACTCATTGTATTAATGAGTTTATAGGTCTCACAAAGTCGCAATTTTTAATTGCTTACTTTAGTTTTAAAATCAGAACTTAGCAATTTTCTCTTCCTGTAGTTTTTCAGGCAAGTTGAAAGTGAATTGGAAGACTTGTCCACCAGCATCACCACCTTCTTCAGCAACTGCACCACCTGACTCACCACGGGCTTGAACAACACCGATAAAGAGTTGATCATCAGTGTCAATACCCTGAATGATCTCTTGTTCACCAGTTCCTGCAAGTTCATCCATAGAGTAGAATTTGCTTCCGAATAAACCAGATGACTTCTTAGTCGTCAGAGCAGTTACGTTCCAAGAACCAGAGTATTCAGCAGTAAGTGGTTTCCAGAATGCACCACCAAGAGCAGATGCACCTGTTTGATAACGGGAGGAGTGCTTACCACCAGCAAGACCTAATAGGTAACCAGTGTTCGGTTCACTAAGAGTCATATCTGACTCTTTGATGGGTAGTACATACTTACGCTCTCCAAAGTCGTTTCCAGAATCCTCATCAACTATAAGGAAAGAACCATCAGCGTGTTTAGTCCAATAAAGACCATCTGGAGCAACCATTGCTGCCTTATTTTTCTCAACGTGAATTGCGGCAGAGCCATCCTTCACAACACCTTCACCACCAGTCTTGAGAGTAAGAGCACCATCAATGGCAGGAACAACACGAATACCAGTAGCAGGAAGGAATTCAGGTAGATCGCCATCAGCAGCGTCTAGAGTGGCTCCAATGAAACCAAAATCGAAACCAAGAATCCCACCTTTGTTAGTCATGTTCTGAACATAACGAGTACGGTTGATATCAGGATCTACTGCAGGGTGTTCTGCTTTTGAATCTCCGTTGAAGAAGGTGTAACCCTCAGGTTGTTCATCTGCTTGCTCCCACAACATCATCTCAGTATTATTTACTGCGACTGGATTATCCCAGCCACCCCACTGATAGGAAGTAGGATAGAAACGACCCTCAAAGGAGTTAGGCGCATCAGCATTCTGCAGATACTCATCCATCATCTTTGCGGCAGGATTTGCTTCAAGACCTAGTGCAGCATAAGATTTTGTAGGCATTGCAAATCCGTAGATGCGACCGTAGAGCATACCATTTCGTCCAAGGAAGGCATCGCGCTCATTAGCAGTAGAGTAATCAATCTCAGAACCATCAGGAAGACGATCCTTCATCCCGACATAAACCTTAAGAGGAGCTGGTTCTTGATTGTGATTATAACCAGCACCAACAATAACAACATAGTCTTTGTGTTGAGGGTTGATTGGCATGAGTTTTTCATAACCAGTCTGACCTAAAGCAGGTGCAGTGTAGGCAACTTCGTTCTTAACATCAACAGCTATTGATGCAAGACCCATCGTTTTATCAGATTCTTTTCTACCAGTCTTTTTAGAGCCAGTGAACATACGACCGATTTCCCACTCTTCAGCAGTAAGCCATACATCATCCTCAAGCCCTATACCATTACCATATTTATTTGCTTGTTCATACCATGCACCACAAAAGGACTGTAGGAAGAAGTCGGCTTCAGAAAGTTTGTATTTATCTAGGAAAGGAACAATGCGTTGACTAGGAAGTGCTTGGTTACCCCAGACTAAATTCTCCTTCGTTACTTCATCACCAAATACGTTGTAGATTGTGTTGAATAATTTACCAGAATCCTTGACCATTCCTTCTGCAGAAGAACCATTTTTCATGAATTTAGCAAATTTTGCACGATCATAATCAATCGTGTGAATGTGAGAACCAGAGAAAGTTACACCATTTTTCATTTCCCAGTTATAAGTCTCAGGGACTGGTGCTTTACCCATGGTCGCATAAGATTCGGACTGATAAACAACTCGAATAGTATCGTTATCAAGCAGATATGCTGCCTGTCCATCTGGATATCCAGTCAGTGCAAGTCCGTTATCTCCTACTTCACCAACAGTAGCGAGTGCTTTAAAGTTTCCATATGGGAAGTTAACGTTTCCGTTACCACCATCCAAGACTGGATTCAAAGCAAGACCTGCTTCAGGAATTAGAGCTCTGGTCTCACCAATACGTTTTGTTTCCGCAAGAGTACTGGCAGGAGCTACTAGCATCGTGCCTGTTAATATCGCAGAAAAGAGTTTTCTTTTCATTTTGTAGTTTGTAAATTCTATAATTTGGATCTGGCAATAATTTGGTTGCCCTCACTTAAGCTAATTGTTATATAGTAATCTAAGTTATATAGTAATCTAGATAATATAAATAATTACTTTCTAAGAGTATAAATG
>OZSS01001343.1_pt1 | contig 11428 bp, 8 predicted proteins | sample 1779911 | NCBI WGS metagenome assembly OZSS01 (sample SAMEA2603589, study PRJEB24840) | metagenome | biome: Water; feature: Photic zone; material: Seawater sample | place: Mediterranean Sea | collected 2013-11-12 | depth 10 m | reverse complement strand
TTCAGGAAAGTTCCTGTGGGGATGGCAACAGACCCTGCCAGAAATTCTCCAACATTCGTACGCGCCCCCTGAAGGATGTGATTCTCAATGATGAGTTCCTCTACCATTCCCTTGACGATCCAAAGATTGGGCTCTTTCTTCAGAATCATCTGCATCAAACTTTTGTACTCGTACATTTCTGACTGACAACGAGTTCCACGAGTTGCTGGGCCTCTTGAGCCATTCAAGACTCTGAACTGAATGCCTGACTGGTCTGCAACTTTTCCCATCTCACCACCAAGGGCGTCAATTTCCTTGACCAGATGTCCTTTCCCAATTCCGCCAATAGCTGGATTACAAGACATTTGGGCAATCTTTTCAGGATCGATGGTCAACAGGATCGTCTTGCAGCCAAGCCTTGCCGAAGCCAGTGAGGCCTCACAGCCTGCATGCCCACCACCAATCACAATGACTTCTGCGCTCTGCAAAGCAGACATAGTTGTAGCCTAATTGGGATTTCTACAAAAAAAATTAAAGATTTCGAAAATTATCAGGATTTTTCAGGAAGATCCAGCCAAGTGAACCTTAACTGGACGCAGATAGAGTGAAGGAGTGTTAGCTTTGGGATGGACTGCCCAGAACGGAGCGAAGTTCATGGGGTTGAACATAGTTCAACTGCCTCAGAATCTGGCCTAATAACAGGGGAAACTTCTTCTGTAAAACTAGTGCTATTTGCAATTGTTCCTGGCTCAGAAGCCCTCTCTGGCAAAGTTGGTCACCCAATTGTGAATATTGAGTGATCAGCAATAGATCTGGATCAAAAACCCTCTTGGTTCTCTCCCAGAGACTCAAGTGTGCCATTCGCAATTTAAACAAAATTTTACCACGTAATGATGCATCAATTTTCTCAAGTTGTTGTATTGCTATAACTGCAATTTCCAAGTCGCACTCACAAGCAACTGATAAAAGGATTGGAACAACTTTTTTACGTGGGCCAATATGCATTGCTGAAAGAATTGCTTTGCGAATACTAGGCATGGCTGGCTGTTTTGCAATGGTCAACAATTCTCTGGTAAGTGATGCCTCTTTCTTTAAAAATAGAGCGATCGCTGCCACTTTTCGAACATGAGAATTATCTGATTCGCAAAGCAATTGTTGGAGAGCTAGCACATCCAATTCAAGAGTTTTATGATCAATCAGCTGTTCTCCATCCAACAACTGATTTTTCTTTCTTGATGTCGGATGCAGATGTTCAGACCCTTTCTCCCGGGGAGACTGATCTACGATTGCACGAAGTTCTTTGTAAGCTTCGGTGACTGCATGAAACTTAAGAGAGTTCGCTGCTCCAACCGCTGAATCTGGGTGGTACCGCAAGACAGCTTGTCGGTAGGCTTGTTTCAGTTCCTGAAGGGTGACATCAGGTCTGACACCAAGCTCTGCATACGGACTAAACGTGGGGTTCATTCAATTCCATTGAAGGAGGTTACTCCATGTGATCCTCATTACTTATATGGGCCAGCTGCAAAGAGCATGCACTCCAAGGAATTACTGTCACCATAACTTTAAGCAACTCCTTAAGTTTCTAAATTTGATTATTAATTTTCGAAAAAAATTTTTGGAGAACCATCCTGATTTGATTTCCTCAGGATGCTTTCTCTAAAGAGCTGGAAGGGTATCGGTAGGATTTTTTTCGAGTAGTTGCTGATCGTGAAAGTAACGAACAGTTGTATTTGCAGAGGCGTGCCGAGCGTATGCTTGAACCTTCTGGAGTGGCTCTCCCAATTCAAGTGCAAGTGTGATAGCGGTATGTCGTAGATAGTGTGTGGAAATCTTTATGCCTATCGCATGTCCGAGGCGTCGTACAGCTTCGTTTATTGCCTTACCAGTCATTTGGTTGCCCATGCTACGCTGCCCCAAGGAGGGAAATACCCAAGGTGTATTCAATCCAGCTAACTGTAAAGCACCTCTCCAGGCAATCAATTCTTGATAAAGCTCTTCTCTGATTTTTAGTTTTTGTGGGACACCACTCTTTGTTTCCTCAAAAACAGCTATCCAAAAACGACCATCCTGGCGGATATTTTCCCAGTTTAGTAGAGAGGCTTCACTTCTTCGTGCTGCAGTGAAATATAGAAATTTTAGCAACACCCTATTCCTGTGACGCAGTAAAGTCTCCACTCGCTCGTCATAGGCTATGTTCTCATTAGCATCAAGCATTTGTTGAAGCTGATTAACTCGCAGAGCTCCCTTATTGCTCAGTTGAGAGACCTTCTCATTGCGGATCAGCGACGACTTGAATGGGTTTTGTTGAAGATATCCACACTCTGTAAGGACACGACAAATCTTCTTTAGAGCGCTCATCGCTTGGTTGATGCTTGAGGATTTTTTTCCGCTCAACCTGAGAAACTCCTTGTATTCTAGCATTCTGAGGCTATCGAGGCTTTCCAAATCTTGAGCTGAGTGTAGACCGGCCCATTTCTGAAAGTCTTTTAGAGAACGCTCATAAGCCCGCCGAGTATTCAGGGCATAATTGCCAAAAACCAATTCCAATGCTCTCTGAGCTGGTAAGCTCCGAGGAAGATTTTGGGGCAGATTAACAGGTAAGAGGTCAGTCATCAACTCAACTGAAAATGATAGTCTTGGTAAGCCCTTTGAAGGAACCATCGCACGCCAGGTGCTTGCAACAAATTTTCTGCGGGAAGACACAACACTTGGGTTTTCTTTACGGTTTGTTCCTTCCAAGAGAAGGGCTTACCCAATTTGTTTGATAGTCCAAGCACTGTTTTCTCAGTAACTTTCAGATTTTTGTTGCCCACCAAGAATTGAACTTCACCAACTTCCAAGATACCCAAAGTGTTTTCCGGAAGCAAAACTGGCTGATTTTTTTTCAGACTGATTCGTTCAGACTTTTTGAGAAGCGAGATAAGTTGATCATCACTGAGACCATACTGAAGCATCGGGAAAGTTCTGAGATGGTCACAGTCCTTGAGCCATGAAATTCTCTTCTTCAAAAGTTTATGCCTCTTTAGCAACTCCCGATATGAATCTAAGGAGATTGGCAGAATACGAACAGGGCCAACGGAAACCATTTCTCGTGATACTTGCAAATCAGCTAATGCGTTAACCTCCCCAAGTAATGTCCCTGCTGGGTAGAGCAATCCATTTAGCTGAACTCGCCCCGTCAGAAGGAGAGGCATGTGTCCAGATTCCTTTGCACGAGCAAGGATTTGTTGTCCCCTTGGAATTTCTTCAGTCTGTTGGGTGATAAGTTCTTTCAACTCCTCTTTCTTCAGAGAGGGTAGACGTTGTCGTAACCACTGAAGTGCTTTGTCTTGGAAGTACTTTTCATAATCCAGAGGCACCCTAAGATCAGAAGTTCCAAATTCGGCAGTACAAGCTGAAGTCAATTGATCTTCTGAAAAAGGCAGGGAAGAGTGGGCTAAAATCAATTTTTCCGAAGGGTCGTTGGCAAAGTCAACCACTTCGCCATGAATCATCCCTCCCCCAGCATCAATCTTTTTGACATCGCTCTGTTCAAGGTAACTTTGCAGTGTCTTATCAAAAAAGTCTTCACTGATGTGATACTTCGCTTCGGGATTTTTCATCCTACCTAAGACAGCGCTGGAAACGATATCCGCCAAATGTCCAAAAATCCTTGCTTCGCCGCCTTCCTGATACCTAAAGTAAAAGATGTTAGTTTCGACAGGATGAGGAGAAAAACGTGGTTGGACCTGAACTGACTCGGTCACGTTTGTCCAGTTATCAAACTCTAGATCTACGATTTCAAAAAAATTTTCGATTTCTTCAGTAGGAAGGGAAATAAGATCTGAAAGCTTTTGGAAGGTAGATTTTCTTACAAGTGTGGATGAGAGATATTTGATTTTGCGTCCTCCCTGGAGCAGGTAAGGCAACCCCGCAAAGTGATCATCATGAGCATGGGTTTGAAATATTCCAGCGACCTCACTCAGGTCAATCCCCAAAACTTCAAGAGTGTAATGCACGTTCGGGCCTGCATCGACCAGATAGGGTTCTCCATCAATCACCAAAATACTGGCCATACAAGGACGAAAACAGTCCCAACCATCACCTTCGCCTGTATGCCATACAGAGAATTTATCTCTTGGTAGCAGTTGATCTAGCAATTTATAGGGAGGAGGATAGGTTTCTCCCTCCTTGAGACTCAAATCCACATCAATGCAATCAGAACCCATCTTGAATTGATACTGATTCATGCCTTTACGGCTAACCAGTAGATCTTCCTTTAGGCTTTGCCAACCAGTATCTTTGACGACACATGTGGCCAACAAAGTATCCGGTGGTTGAATTCTACCAAAGGCAAATTGCATCTTCATGGCCATCATCTCAGCAGTATCCTCCAAACTGACGCCACAATCGATCAACTCTTCAGGAGTCGTCAGACCATAGTTTCCACGATAAATGTATTGGAGTTGAGACTGAACTGCGTTGGCATTACCAATGAGAATTGGCCGTTCACCCTTGTTGTTTGGGTGATTCGGAATGATTTGACCTTGTTTGTAAAACATCTGCAGAACCGGAAATTCTGCCATGTTTGCCGGCAAGCCATTTTGCAGAAAATTATCCGCAAGCAAAATGGCATTTGGGCCAGTTTCGAAGGTAGCCCCGTTTTCTGTAACCAAACGGATTTTTCCTTTGCTTGTTAGATGCTTCACTGCATCAGCCGGACAACCACAAAGGATACGTAAATCCACTTTGGGTACTTCCAGCCATGAGATGCCTGGTGCCAGTATTTCGTAAATGAGATCAGCCAAAATTGAGACCCTGATTTATTTTCGTTAATGCTTTCATTCCAACTACTGCAAAAACGGTGCGTTCTGCTTCGGGTAGGAGTTAGAAACGAAACATAACGCTAATTCGATCGCAGATTCCATGGAACCAGCATCTGCATTGAATTGGGAGGCTCGGTCGAAAGCTGTTCCGTGATCAACTGATGTGCGAATCAAGGGTAATCCCAAGGTTACATTGACTCCTTTTTCAAAACCAAGAAGTTTGAGTGCAATGTGGGATTGGTCATGATAAAGCGCAATCACGGCATCGAATTCGCCCTGACGATGCCTCAAAAAAACAGTATCTGGGGAAATGGGACCGATACAATTTATGCCTGCCTCTTCCATTAAGTTCAATGCTGGCAGAAGTATTTCTTCCTCTTCCGCACCGAAAAGGCCTTCCTCACCGGCATGAGGATTCAAACCTGGTAATGCGAGTCTTGGATTTTCAATACCCATTCTTCTTAGGGCATCATGAGTGATTTGAGCAACTTCAAGGATTCGCTTTGGTTGAAGTTGCTCAATTGCATTACGCAAAGAAACATGGGTGCTGACATGAACGGCTCTTAGTCCTTCAACAGTAAGCATCATTACAGGTGGGGCACCGTTGCTAAATGCTGAGAGAATTTGTGTGTGTCCAGGAAAATGATGACCGGCCAAATGTAGGGCCGTTTTGCTAATTGGGGCTGTGGTAATTGCATCAATCTGGTTTGCTAGCGCTGCCTCAATTGCAACTTTCAAAAATTGAAAAGATGACTCTCCGCCCCAGGCACTGACTTGTCCCAGATTCCAGTTCCTACCGGAGTGAACCTTCAAATCCACAATACAGGGCCCAACAGGTAATTCATCCAGATTTTCACACTTTCTTAGCTGCAGATTTGAACCAAGTTTGTTGACAACCTGTTCAAGAACCCAGGCGTCTCCAAAGATGACTGGATGCCAATCCAAGCAAGAATTGAGTTTCGTAAGTGCCTTAACTATGATTTCAGGGCCAATCCCATTAGGATCTCCCATCGTTAGACCAATGATTGGTTTTCTTTTTTCGAGCATAAATTCAAAATGGAATTAAAAAACCGCACAGTGTTAGTTACCGGAGCAGGTGTGCGTCTCGGTCAAGCTATCGCAGTCTCCCTTGGCAAACAAGGAATGAAAGTAGCCCTACATTACCACCAGTCTTTGGAGGGGGCAAAAGAAACCTTGGAACTCATCGGTGGAGATTCTAAACAGCATGGTTGCTTTCAAGCCGACCTTAGGCAAGTATCCGAGATTAAACTATTGATTCAGCAGATTGAAGCACAACTGGGTCAAATTGATGTGCTGATCAACAATGCTGCTGACTTTTTCCCTACACCCCTTGGTAATGTAAGCGAATCAGAATGGGACCACTTGATCTCACTGAACCTGAAAGCACCATTTTTTCTCTCGCAATCAGTCGGGACATCAATGCTCAAAAGAGGTCATGGGAAAATTGTGAACATTGTAGATGTAGCTGCAGAAAGGCCTTGGCCACAGTTTTTGCCCTATTGTGCATCCAAGGCTGGGCTGGTGTCATTAACGAAAGGGCTTGCTAAGGCCCTGGCTCCTGCAGTGCAAGTCAATGCGGTTGCGCCCGGAACAATGCTGCCTCCCCCTGAGAGTAGTTCATTTAGCCAAGATCTAGCCATTGAAAGAAGCTTACTTAAAAAAATGGGGAGGCCTGATGATATCGCCAAAGCAGTCACCTATTTTCTTGAAAATGATTTCGTAACCGGAACCGTATTACCCGTTGATGGCGGAAGAATGCTGGCTTCCTGAGCTAATTTGTCTTGCTACACTCAGAATTTGGAAGGATTATGGTCACTTTAAAATTCTGTTGATTCAGTCACATGGAGTTACCGAATGAAGATTGATGGCAAGCAATTGACCTTCCCCGAATCTATTCCTGTCAAGTATTCAGCAAAACTTATCAAAGAAGTCGATGGTGAAATCACTATCGAAGCAGAAGATGACGATTCTTACCTGAAAGTTTTCACACCTTTTCGAGGAGTAGCCAAACTCTACGTTTTTGAAAACGAACGTTGGGTTGACGCAGAAACTTCTCAGCCCTTCTCAGGATTTGACCTCTCGGCTCTTGGGCTCGATCAACTTGGTGATCTTGGAAAGGATGAAGAAACTGAACCGCCGAAGATCATCACCTGATTCTAACCGAAAACGTTAATTGTTGACCCATCGAGGTTTTAAGATCAACCCTTGGTCAGCAACATCCCTCACTTTCACATCATTCCCAACTACTCAAAATGACTGAACGGATTCTGAACGCAGACATTGTCCATGAAATGAGAGACTCCTACATGGAGTACGCAATGAGCGTGATTGTGGGGCGTGCTCTTCCAGATGTACGTGATGGCCTCAAGCCTGTCCATCGACGCGTTCTGTTTGCAATGCAGGACCAGGGAAACCATTACAATCGAGCCTATCGAAAATCCGCCCGTGTTGTTGGGGATGTGATCGGTAAATATCACCCCCACGGTGATGCAGCAGTGTATGACACAATCGTGCGGCTGACACAGCCTTTTTCAATGCGATATCAACTGATTGATGGGCAGGGGAATTTCGGTTCAGTCGATGGGGATGCACCAGCAGCCATGCGCTACACCGAAATTAGAATGAAGCAGATCGCTCACGAGATGATGAGTGATCTGGATAAAGGAACCGTCGATTTCATCCCCAACTACGATGATTCTCAACAAGAACCCACGGTACTACCGACAAAGATTCCGAATCTACTGGTCAATGGATCTACCGGGATTGCTGTTGGCATGGCCAGCAACATACCTCCACACAATCTACGTGAAGTCCTCAACGCCTTCCTCTACTACATTGAAAATCGATACACAGCCTCGCTGCCAGATCTTCTAGAACTGCTACCTGGTCCCGACTTTCCCACCGGCGGGATTATCATGGGCAGAAGGGGAATTTACGATGCCTACATAAACGGGAAGGGAATCATTCGCATTCGTGCCAAGACTCATGTTGAGACTACCAAAGAAGGTCGTGAAGCTATCATCGTGACAGAATTACCTTTCATGGTGAACAAGGCCAATCTCCTCGAAAAAATTGCTGAGATGGTCCGGGAAAAGAGATTAGAGGGCATCACAGATCTGAGAGATGAATCGGATCGCAAAGGCATGCGGATGTATATTCAGGTTCGCAGGGGAGATGACCCAAATGTTGTCTTGAGCAATCTTTTTAAACAAACCGCTTTACAGTCATCTTTTGGGATAACAATGCTCGCAATCGTAGAGAAGCAACCCAAGGTGCTCTCGCTTGCTCAAACACTGGAATTTTTCCTGCGGCATCGAATCGAAGTTGTCACTCGCCGAACCCAATTTGAACTAGACCAAGCTAAAAATCGCCTTCACATTCTTGAGGGCTTGATGACTGCTCTCGAAAATTTGGACGAGGTGATCGAAGCCATTCGTAAAGCTGCGAATGGTCCAGCTGCCCAAGCCGTTTTGATGGCTGACTACGCTCTTTCTCAACGCCAATCCCAAGCAATTTTGGAGCTGCGCCTCCAGCGTTTAACAGGGATGGAGCGAGAGAAAATTCGAGATGAACATGAGCAAGTAACCCTGAAAATTGCTGATCTGGAAGATATTCTCCAACGTGAGGAGAGAGTAATCGAAATCATACAAACAGAAGCAGTTGAAATTCGTGATCGTTACGGTGATGAACGACGAACAGAGATTGTTGAGGATGACTCAGACATTGCAATCGAAGATTTGATTACTGAAGAAGATATGGCCGTAACCATATCTCACGAAGGCTATGTGAAACGGACCCCTGTTACCGAATATCGACTTCAACATAGAGGTGGGCGAGGTGTTCAAGGGGCAACCACCAAAGATGGCGATTTCTTAGAACAGATGTTTGTGGCCTCAACACATGACCATTTATTGTTCTTCACCAACCTAGGACGAATTTACAGAGCAAGGGTCTACGAACTGCCCCAAGCAGGTCGGACAAGCCGAGGTAAGCACGCCGCAAACGTTCTGGAACTGCAAAGAGAGAATGAAAAAGAAGGCACTCAAAAGGAGACGATCCGAACTTGCTTGGTGATACCCCGGCATTTCAAGGAAAGAACTGATCTAAAACACATATTGATGTGCACAGCTAACGGGATCTGCAAGAAAATTGACATGCTTGATCCAACCAGAGTACGCCGCACAGGTATTCGAGGAATCAGCTTAGATGAAGGGGACTCTTTAATTTCAGCTGCTTTGACAGATGGAAACCGTGAGTTGTTCTTCACCAGTCGCAATGGTATGGGATTACGCGTCCATGAATCAACAATACGGTCTATGGGACGCGATGCCAGAGGTGTAATTGGCATGCGCCTTGGGCCAAGTGATCAGGTTGTTTCTGCTTTTACGCACTCTGGCTCAGGAAGGATATTGACCGTTGCAGAAAATGGGTATGGAAAGCAATCTGAGATTGACGCATTTACACTATCAAAACATCGTGGCAACAAAGGCTTGCGCACAATGCGTATCAACGAAACAACAGGTCCTGTTGTTGAAATGTTTGAAATTGAGGAGGGAGAGCAGCTTCTGCTGATCACCCAAACTGGCCGAATGATTCGAATACACACCAATCAGATCCCAATAATTGGGAGAGTTACCCAAGGTTCACGTTTGATAAGACTACAGGAAGACGAACGTGTAATTGCTATTTCTACAGTAACTGAAGATAACGAGGATGTTGAGGAATCAGAAGTGGTTACTGAGGAAAATGAAGTGTCTGATGAAGGATCTGATTCCTCGGAGTGAACGAAGAAGGGCTGGCGCATTTTCTGCATTTTGTGCTGCAAATCGCCTTTTTTCGCCACTTTTCAAGGGTTGCTTCCATGCGAAAAATCTTGTCACTTCTGCTCTCTATTTGTGCTTTGGCAGTTCTGGCCAAACCCAAATTGGCGCAGGAATTACCCTCTGGACATATGGTGGATCACTTGGATGTCATTCCAGGTGATCCCTCCTACCTAACGATAAGAGGAGTCTTTGACGAATCTCTCTTCTCAGCCATTCAAGTTGAATCTGGAGACACCCCCGGTAAATTCCAGGTTTCGATTCCCCAAGCATTTCTGAATAACGTAACCCTACCTCAACGAGAGATGGCTTTCGCTGAAGAAGACGGGGTCAAGCGTGTTGAACTGCATGAGAAAATCAGCAGAACTGGTGGAGGGAATGTGGACTTTCTAGTCGACATGCAGATCTTTACGAGTACTGGGGACGTTTCGCTAGAATTAGACAGAGAAAAATCAGATGGACAGCAGCTTGCCTTTGCCCTGAAACCAATGCGCAAGAGACTTGGGTCGCAAGACCGAGAACGAGCAAGTTCACAAATTTCTGACCCAGGTATTGACGACATGGCAGCTTCAGCAGGCCGCGGTGAAAGGCAGCTCAAGCCCATGGCCTCCCAAGCTCGCGATGCTGTGATGCTTCACCCTGTGGCAGCTTTGCTGATGTATCAACAACCAATACAGCTCAATGTATCTGTATTGAATGCATCCACTAAGGATCAAAATGCTCAAAGACTTGCTATCCTGTTAGATCGACAACAAAGGCAGAAATTAGAGGAACAAGTTGGAATGAGATTGGAAGTCACGAATATTTCTTCGGTTCGTGAGGGCATGGTACTACCCAGAACCAAAATCTATTTCAGACCCAATTTCATGAAGGCAGCGTTAGCTTTGTCCGAGGTGATTCCAGGGGAACAGCTTGTTGAACAAATGCCATCCAGTCATAAGGGTCGGATGGGAACCGATGTCGAAGTTTATGTAGGAGAGAATTTTGAGTAAGCAACGACAAATTCGCACAGTGGTAGGCTGGATCCTACTAATAACTATTTCGCTTTTCCCAACAGGCATTTTCGCTTTTCCCGAGTACACATCAAAGCTTAATGCGATTAAGTTGGCAGAAACGCTCGATAAAGGGCTCTATCGAGATCTCCGGATATCTTCAGTATTCGTCAAAAATCGCACGAACGACGAGCATTTTCTCCAAGCTGTCTTGGAAGATGGATCTAGCCAGGAATGGAAACTTGATCAAGTCTATGAATGGTCGCTGACAGACCAACTACAACTAACAGGAAACAGAGTTTTGGTTTTTCCTTCCAGTGAAAGCACTGAATTCGGAATATTAAATAAAAACGAGTTTTACCGACTGGTGCTGACTTCTCAGGCCTACGTAAAGACTTATGGAGAGCACGATCTGCTGGAAGGAAAGAGAATGACTTACGGGATACGAAGATTCCGTATGCTACATCCTGGTGAAGAAGAGCAGTTTGCTGCTGATGATCAAGGTAATCGTTTCCGATATGTTCTTGAGTTAGACAACGGCGGCAGAGAAATCTTTACTTATCTAGATGCTTACCAACTGATGAATGATGGGGCTTTCATCCAAGATCCCCTGGAGGACGATGTCATTCTTAGTCAGCCATTCTTGGTTAGAGAGCTAGTAGCTTTACCAAGACAAGTTGAGGATGAACTAAGAAACATATGGCGCTTTGGGGTCGAGATCATTTTCGATCAAAATGTCGCATTGACTCCAGATTTGATTCCCTACCAAATTGTGGAACAGAATCTTCGAGACCCCGAGACGGGATTAAGG
>OZSS01001341.1_pt1 | contig 11434 bp, 9 predicted proteins | sample 1779911 | NCBI WGS metagenome assembly OZSS01 (sample SAMEA2603589, study PRJEB24840) | metagenome | biome: Water; feature: Photic zone; material: Seawater sample | place: Mediterranean Sea | collected 2013-11-12 | depth 10 m | reverse complement strand
CTTGGGCAACTGTGGTTAATTTTGATAACGATTCTTGAACCCTTAGAATTTTCAATGGCTTCAATAAATTTATTTTTGACAATAATACCTACTAAAAAATTAAATTCAGACTTAAAGTAATTGTTTTTATTGATTTCTAATCTTCTTAATGTTTCCTGCTTAAGTAAAACAAAAAAATATAACTGAGTAATGAAAAATTGATAAAAGCTTTTAGAAGTTTTGTTGAAGTAACCATAAAGATCCTTACTTGTAGATTTTGATCTATTTTGCGAATATAAAATTTGAAGAATTTTAACTCTGATGTGTCTTCTGTTTAGCATGCTAATGAACCTCAAACAAAAGTAAAATTTATTTGTGAATAAATCTTCTAATTAAAATTATCTTTGATGTAGATTTTATGAAATCTCTAAACTATTTAAACAAATTTTTTTTTAAATACAGGTTAAGAATATTAATTGGAATATTAATAACAATCATCGCAAGATTTTTTGCTCTAGTTGCTCCAAATTTGATAGGTGAATCAATTACAATAATAGACAACTATTTAAGCAACGGTGGTGATCCAACAATAATAAGAAAAAGTCTAATTAAGAATATCTCATTTATAGTTGGTGCAGCCTTTCTAGCAGGAGGATTTACTTTCATCATGAGACAAACACTCATAAATGTTTCAAGGTTTATTGAATTTGATTTGAAAAATGAAATTTTTCAAAAGTACCAAGACCTAGATTTAAGTTTTTATAAGAAAAATAGAGTTGGGGACTTGATGAATAGAATTAGTGAAGATGTGAGTAAAGTAAGAATGTATGTTGGTCCTGCCTTGATGTATTCAATAAATACAATTACACTATTCATAATAATAATTTCTTACATGCTAAGCATTGACGTCAAATTAACACTCTACACCATTACTCCACTACCCTTTCTCTCAATTATTATATATAAACTCAGTAAAAAAATTAATATAAAAAGCCTAAGGGTTCAAGAATCGTTATCAAAATTAACCACAGTTGCCCAAGAATCTTTTAGTGGAATTTCAATTATCAAATCTTACACTATAGAAGATGAACTGAATAAACATATTGATGATATATCACATGAAACTCAAACAAGACATGTTGATTTAGCAAAGTTTCAGGCTTGGTTTTTACCTATGATGGTTCTGTTGATTGGGCTGAGTAACATTTTAGTTATTTATATTGGTGGCAATCAATTTATTAGTGGTAAAATTGAATTGGGCATATTAGCTGAATTTATAATTTATGTAAACATGCTTACATGGCCAGTTGCCACAGTTGGTTGGGTGACCTCAATTGTACAACAAGCGGAAGCGAGTCAAGCGAGAATAAATCAGTTTTTAAAAGAAAAAATTAATGTTATTAATAAAAACTCCGAACTGAAAACTATTGAAGGTGTTTTAGAATTTAACAATGTTAATTTCAAATATGATGAAACCAATATAAAAGCTCTATCCAATATTAGTTTTAGACTTGAAATGGGCAAATCTCTGGGTGTAATTGGACCTGTTGGATGTGGTAAATCAACACTACTTGAACTAATTGTTAGAAATTATGATCCTCAATCTGGTAAAATTTTAATTGATAATACAGACTTAAAGAGTCACAACAAAAATAATATAAGAGATTACATATCTTACGTTCCTCAAACAACTTTTCTCTTCAGCGATACGATTAAAAATAACATACGATTTGGAAAAAATAATGCAAGTGATAGTGAAATAAAGAAATATGCAAAAATTTCATGTATCAATGATGAAATTGAAGAATTTCCTAATAAATACAATTCTATTTTGGGAGAAAGAGGAATAAATTTGTCAGGAGGACAAAAACAAAGAATTGCTTTAGCTCGCGCATTAATAAAAAAACCTAAAATTTTACTTCTAGATGATTGTTTATCAGCTGTAGATGTTAAAACTGAAAAGGAGATTTCAAACAATCTTCAAAATCATTCAGAAGATATAACCAAAATAATTGTAAGTCAAAGAACATCAATCTTAAAAAATTGTGACATGATAATCGTCATGAACAATTCTGAAATTATTGAGACTGGTACTCACAATGAATTAATAAAAAATACTCAGGGATATTACTATCAGATAAATTTTAAACAAAATAAAAAAACACATTAAGATTTTGCCGATTTTACTTTTTTAACCATTTTTGGTAGAAATAATTAAAATGGAAGAAACTAAACAACATCTAAATGAAGATATATTCTCTAAGGTTGTTAGAGCAGGCAGAAGAACATATTTTTTTGATGTAAGATCAACAAAGGCAGGAGACTATTACCTTACAATTTCAGAGAGTAAAAAATTTACTAATGATGATGGAACATTCTACTTCAAAAAACATAAAATTTATCTTTACAAAGAGGACTTTGAAAATTTTTCAAATGTTTTAGGTGAAATGACAAAATTTATTGTTGATGAAAAAGGTGTAGAGGTTATTAGTGAGATACATGATAAGGATTTTAAGTCAAAATCTGAGGAAACTAAAAATATAGAAAAGCAAGATGATAAGGAATGTGATGAAAAAAGTAATGAGGTAGAGTTTGAAGATATTTAAATTTTCATAAAATAACTACTAATAATATTCCCTGTAAAAGAAAGCTTATAAACATATAATATAAATGGCTAGAACACCCTCAAACATGATTGAGTTGGGATCAGATCTTCCTAGTTTCAACCTTATTAATACAATTAATAACGAACTGTTCGACAGCGAAGTATTAAATTTAAACTTAGGCACATTGGTAATGTTTATTTGCAATCATTGTCCTTTTGTTGTTCATGTACTTGACGAAATAAGCTCAATTTCAAAATTTTACAAAGGCAAAATTAACATTGTTGCAATCAGCAGTAATGACGTTGATAATTATCCACAAGATTCCCCTGAAATGATGAAAAAATTAGCTTCAAATAGAAAATTTAATTTTCCGTATTTATATGATGAAACACAAAATGTTGCTAGATTATTTGATGCTGCATGTACACCTGATTTCTTCTTATATGATGTAGAAAAAAAATTAGTATATAGGGGACAACTAGATGACTCTAGACCTGGTAACAAGCTAGAAACTACTGGAAGCGACTTAAGAAACGCAATTGATTGTATGCTTAAAAACATAAAAAATATATCAATTCAAAAACCAAGTATAGGATGCAATATTAAGTGGAAAAACTCATGATGCATGCTTGGAATAAAAATATAATCTGAATAAAGCTAAGTCATCAGTTTCATAATCATCTGTAAATTCATCAATGACCTCATCAAGTGAATCACGCTCTAAATCAGAGAAAAATTCACTTAACTCATCTATGGATTCATGATCAAAAATTTCATTGACTAAATACGTTAAATCCAATTTGGTTCCTGAGAATATAATTGTTTCTAACTCATTTAGAACATCTCTATATGATATTTTCTTTGAATCGGCAATTTCGTTAATTGAAAGTTTTTTATCAATAGATTGAATGATAAATAATTTGGTAAGTGAATTAGAGCCAGTTGATTTAATTACACCATCGTAAACATCTTCTATTTTATTTTTTTTGATGTGATTACTTATCAGAACTATAAATGTTTCACCAAATTTTTTTGCTTTCCCCTCACCAACGCCATTAATTGAGGAAAGTTGCTCGATTGATGTTGGATATTTATAACACATTTCCTCTATTGAAGAATCCTGAAAAATTGCAAAGGGGGGTAAATTATATTTTTTCGACAGAAAAATTCTTTCATCTTTAAGGATATTAAGCAGCTCAGTGTCAGCAATCAATACCTTTTCAGACTTAATTGTTTCTATTTTGTGATCAACCGAATAATCGTGATCAGTAGACATCATTATTTTGAATGGTTTTGTTAAAAATTCTATACCAATATCAGATATTTTTAAAACCCCATAACTCTCAATATTTTTAAATAAGAGTTTTTCTACAATCATTTTTCTAATCACGGATTTCCAAAAAATAATTCCTTCATTAGTTCCAAATCCATATAATTTACTTTCAATTAGATTATGAGACCTGATTAAAGCCGTCTCTTTACCAGTAATAAAACTTGAAATATCTTTTAGTTTATAATTTTCTTTTAGTTCATTGATACATCTCAAAACCTTTAATATTTCAGATTTAATGTCAATTTTTTCTTTAACGTTTACTGAATTATCATCCATTTCACTCCCCGGGCCATTAATTTCGTCATAATCTTCTCCAAAATAATTTAGTAAGTATTTCCTCCTTGACATCGATGATTCACAGTATGCAGCAACATCTTCTAATAAAGATAAACCTTGCTCTTTTTCTGAAATAGGTTTTGAAGCTAAAAATTTTTCTAACTTTTCTATATCACTATAGGAATAAAAAGCTATGCAACGTCCTTCACCTCCATCTCTTCCAGCTCTTCCCGTTTCCTGATAATAAGATTCTATTGATTTAGAAATATCATAGTGTATGACAAACCTGATATCTGGTTTATCAATACCCATTCCAAAAGCAATTGTAGCAACTATCACATCACAATCTTGCATAAGGAATTGATCCTGATTGGATGACCTAACTTTAGATTCTAAACCAGCATGGTAAGGAAGAGCCTTGATATCATTAATCTGAAGAAGTCTAGACAATTCATCTACTTTTTTTCTAGACATACAGTATATAATACCAGACTTTGAATCTTTAGATTTAATGAATGAAATGATTTGCTTGTCAATGCTACTATCTTTTTTTCTTATCTCATAAAATAAATTTGGTCTATTAAAGGATAATTGAAATAATTTATGATTTTTTAAATTTAGATTTTTCAAAATGTCGTCTCTTACTTTAGGAGTTGCAGTTGCAGTCAATGCAATCTTGCTAAGCTCAGGATTTATCTTGTTACATACATCCGAAATATTTCTGTATTCAGGTCGAAAATCATGACCCCACTCAGAGATACAATGTGCTTCGTCAATTGCAACAAATGAAACGGTTTGATCTTTAAAAAATCTAATATTCACATCTTTTGAAAAAGACTCGGGGGATATATAAACCAATTTTGTAGCACCATTAATTATGTTTTCTCTTACATTTTTTTTTTCGGTTTGTGATAGTGATGAGTTATAAACACTCGCAATATTTTTTTTTTCAAATAAAGCATTCAAAACATCTACCTGATTTTTCATTAATGCAATAAGTGGAGAAATAATAATTGCAACTCCCTTCAAGTACAAAGCTGAAATTTGATAACAGAGTGATTTTCCACCACCCGTTGGCATGATAACCAATGTATCATTTCCTGAGACCAAAGACTCAATTATATCAAACTGTTTTTCCCGGAAACTGTTAAAACCAAAGTGCTTTTGCAATAAGTTTGAAAGATCTGGTTTTAGGTTCATTGTATGCCAAATAAGGTATATTTGTACCTTTATATTAAATATAAACTAATTAAAAACTAGAGTCATTTATAATTTTAACAAGTTTTGAACAATACCGACATAAAAAAAATAGCACATGATGTAATTGAAATTCAGCAAAGCGCAATTGAAAATTTAAAAATTACCTGTACAAATGATATAATTAAAACTGTTGAATATTTAAACAAATTAGAAGGTAAAATTATTGTTACTGGAATTGGGAAAAGTGCTATTGTTGCAATGAAAATTGCAGCAACACTCAATTCCATAGGATCACCATCTGTTTTTATGCATGGCTCCGATGCTCTACATGGTGATATGGGAATTATTTCAACTAATGATGCAGTAATTATCATCTCCAAAAGTGGAAATAACTCAGAAACTATAGAGCTTGTTAAAAATTTGAAAAAAAATAAGATTGAAATAGTTGGATTGAGTTCGGATTTAGATTCATTTCTCTCTAAAAACTCCAAATATATAATTCATACAGCAATAGAAAAAGAAGCCTGCCCACATAACTTAGCCCCAACTACAAGCTCAATAATACAGATGCTAGTTGGTGATATAATTGCAATTTCTTTGATGAAATTGAAAAATTTCGATAAAAAATCATTTGCAAAGTTTCATCCGTCTGGGTCGTTAGGGAAAAAACTAACCTTAACTGTAGCAGATATTCTAGATATTGATTTAAAACCCATGGTTTCAGTTAATGATACGTTTAAGCATGCAATTGATGAAATCTCTTCAAAAATGTTAGGAGCAACAGTGGTTATGAATGAAAAAAAAATAGTTGGTATAATTACTGATGGTGATGTAAGGAGAATTCTTAGTAAGCATAAAGACCCACTATCACTAAAAATAAATTCTTTTATAAAAACTCCTCCACTTTTTGTAGACCATCAATGCTTAGCCACAGATGCTCTTAAATTAATGAATTCAAAAAAGATTTCTCAATTAATTGTTACCAAAAAAAGTAAATATTTTGGAATGATTCACATCCATCAAATTTTAAAATCTGGAATATAATATGGCTAGTGTTGACCCTAATGAAATGTCTTTTTTAGACCATCTTGAGGACCTGAGGTGGCATATTTTGAGAGCTTTAATGGGAATTGTTTTAGCCGGTTCAATTGCATTTATATTTAAAGACTATATTTTCGACAATATTATTTTTGGTCCTAAAGACCCTAACTTTATTACTTATAGATTACTTTGTGAATTCTCTAATCTCATTGGTTTGAATGATAGCTTTTGTATAACAGAATTACCATTCAGAATTCAAAGCAGAACAGTTTCAGGACAGTTTTCAGCTCATATAATGACATCAATTGCAGCGGGATTTGTTATTTCATTTCCATACGTTTTGTACCAATTTTGGAGTTTTATAAGTCCAGGTCTCTACAGTAATGAAAAGAAATATGCAAAAGGGTTTATTTTTGTTTCAAGTTTGTTGTTTTTTATTGGAGTTTCATTTGGCTACTATGTTGTTTGCCCTCTATCGATCAATTTTTTAGGAAACTACTCAGTCAGTCAAGAAGTTTTTAACGATTTTGATTTAAGTAGTTACATTTCACTGGTCAGAGCTTCAGCATTGTCAGCCGGCATTATTTTTGAACTTCCAATAATAATTTATTTCTTGACAAAAGTAGGCTTAGTAACACCTGAAATTTTGGTAAAATATAGAAAATATGCTTTGGTTTTTGTCCTTATTCTCGCAGCAATAATTACCCCTCCATATGTTGCTAGTCAAATAATTGTAGCAATTCCAATTTTAATTTTATACCAAATAAGTATATATATTTCAAAAATTGTTTTAAAAAATAAATGATTCTAAAAACATCAAATATTGTAAAAGAATATAAAAGCAGAAAGGTTGTTGATAATGTCAATATAGAGGTTTCTCAAGGTGAGATTGTAGGGCTCCTGGGGCCAAATGGTGCCGGAAAAACTACATGTTTTTACATGATGGTTGGTTTGATTAAATCAGATTCTGGATCAGTCTTACTAAATGACAAGAATATTTCTAATAAACCTATGTTTGAAAGGGCAAAACTTGGAATAGGGTATTTAGCCCAAGAAGCTTCAGTTTTTAGAAAATTAAGTGTTGAAGATAATATTAAAGCTGTTTTACAGATTGGTAATTTATCAAAAATTGAACAGAATATAAAACTTGAGGAACTGATTGAGGAGTTTAGCTTAGAAAAAGTCAGAAAAAACAGAGGTGATTTACTTTCAGGTGGTGAGAGAAGAAGGACTGAGATTGCAAGGGCGTTAGCAACAGAACCCAAGTTCTTACTCCTTGATGAGCCATTTGCCGGTGTTGATCCTATTGCAGTTGAAGAAATTCAAAAAATTGTTTTCCAACTAAAAAATAAAAATATTGGAGTTTTAATCACTGACCATAATGTTCAAGAGACACTAGCGATTACTGATAAAACATATTTAATGTTTGAAGGATCTATTTTGAAAGATGGCATGCCAGAGGATTTGGCCAAAGATAAAGTTGTTAGAAAAGTCTATCTAGGCCAAAATTTTATTTTTAGAAAAAATAGATTCAATGATTTACAAAAGTAAATTAAAAGAGCTGTTTTCAGGATCTTTTATTGAAGTTCAAAAGATCTGTACCATACTTGACGATTTCAACGTAAAATATATAATTCAGGATCAAAAAAAATCTGCAATTTTAGCTGGTTTTGGAATAACCAATTTATTTTATACGCACAGATTACTTGTCTATGAAAATGATTATGAACTTGCCTTAACAATTTGCAAAAATTAAAAATCTAGTTTAGTTTGATTATTTGATCCATCATTATCTTCATTTGAATCAATTTTTTCATCTACAACTTCGATATTATTCAAATCATTAACTGGGGGGTGATATGGAATTGGGTCAAGTTTATTAATCAGTTTAATTTCTTTTTGATCAAGTTGGTTTCCTTTTGCTTTTAATCCTTTTACAGCTATATAACTTGATATATCAATTTTTTTACTTTCAATTGATTTATCTTTGTATACAATCTCAATCATAGGTTTCCAGTCTGTTAAAACTATTTCTGTTATTATATCTTTTGATTTTTCAATGTAATTTTGTGTTCCTTTTGTAACGCCAATAATAAATCTTTTGATAAAATATTTTTTCTTTTTTGAATTATTGTATATGATTGTAAAGGGTTTAACTCTATCTAATTTTTCCATTATTATCATGTCTTCAGGAAAATGCATGTTTAGGTCAGGTTTAACAATTTTAAATGTACCCGATTGTTGAAAAATAATTAGATCGTCGTCTGCCTTAAACTCACCTAGTAATTCACCTCTGTTATCAACATTTATTCTTTGAACTGTTTCATCAAACCAAATTTTTCTAGGTTTTAATGTAGATAAACCTTGTTCTTTAAAAAGCACCTTTTGTACTGTGTGTTTTGATACTATATTTCCCTTAACTGATCTACCTTTAATAGATAAATCGGCAAAATCTAAATCCCATTTCAGTTTTTTTATTGAACCTGACTGTCTTAAAACTATTGTTACTATCTCAGCTTCCCCGTTAGGGTTAGAGGTTAAATGAAGAATACTTGTTTTTGGGTGTTCAGAGGTCAAATTATATACCTTATCTCTTGTCACACCAGTAACATTGAATCTTTTTATATATGTTATACCAGTTTTACCATCTTTATATATCATATTGTAGATTGTTCTAGAGTCTCTTTTTTTAAAAACAGCCACATGTTCAATTCCTTTTTCAATGAATTTCTTATTTTCCACTCTGCTTACAATCATATTACCTCTCTTCGTAAAAACTATAAAGTCATCAATATCAGAACACTCTTCAACATATTCTTCTTTTCGAAGCGATGTTCCTATAAAACCTTCCAATCTATTTACATAAAGCCTTGCATTTCTTACAACCACTTTTTTAACATCAACGTCATCGAAAATTTTGATTTCTGTTTTTCTAATTCTATTCTTCCCATACTTTAATTTTAAATCTTTAAAATATTTTATTGCAAAATCATTTAAGTTTTCCAAATTGTGATTGGTCTTTTTTATTTCATCCTCTATCTGATCTATTTTTTTATCTGCTTTATCAATATCAAACTTTGAAATTCTTTTAATTTTAATTTCAGTTAACTTAATTATATCGTCTTCAGAAACTACTTGTTTAAGTAACTTCAAATAAGGTTTAAGACCGTCTTTTATGGCAGCAAGAACTAGTTCCCATGTATCTTTATCTTCAATTAGTCTATAAATCCTTTTTTCAATAAATATTTTTTCAAGTGTAGATGAATGCCACAATAAATTTAATTCCCGTAATTTATTCTCTAATTCTTTTTTGAGTAATTCTTTTGTATTAAGAGTTGATTTAATCAACATATCTGACACACCAGTAAAAAGTGGTTTATTATTTTCAATGATGCAACCTAAGGGAGAAATTGAAACCTCACAATTTGTAAAAGCAAAAAGTCCGTCTATCGTTTTATCAGGGGAAACGCCAGAGGGTAAGTGAATTAAAATTTCAACATTTGAAGCTGTATTATCTTCAATTTTCTTCACTTTTATTTTTCCCTTATCATTAGCTTTTAAGATGGAATCTATCAGAGAACTGCTTGTTGTTGTGTATGGTATTTGAGTTATTACCAAAGTATTTTTATTTAGCTGGTTGATTTTTGCTCTAACTTTAATCTTTCCACCTCTTTTTCCATCATTATAGTTTGTTATGTCAACAACTCCCTCAGTTGGAAAATCTGGATATAATTGAAACTTTCTTCCTTTTAAGCATTTGATAGATGCATCTATGAGTTCAATAAAATTATGAGGAAGTATTTTTGTTGATAATCCTACAGCAATTCCTTCAGCACCTTGAGCAAGAAGTAAGGGAAATTTTACTGGAAAATTCACTGGTTCTTTTCTTCTACCATCGTACGATAGTTGCCAGTTTGTAATTTTAGGGCTATAAATAACATCAAGTGCAAATTGAGAAAGCCTTGCTTCAATGTAACGAGAGGCTGCTGCAGAATCACCAGTTAAAATATTTCCCCAGTTACCTTGGGTATCAATTAATAAATTTTTTTGTCCAATCTGAACAATTGCATCAGAAATACTTGCATCGCCATGCGGATGATATTGCATAGTGTGTCCAACAACATTTGCAACCTTATTAAATCGTCCATCATCCAAATCTTTCATAGAGTGTAAAATTCTTCTTTGCACTGGTTTTAAACCATCTTCAATGGCTGGGACTGCTCTTTCTAAAATAACATAGGAAGCATAATCAATAAACCATTCCTTGTACATTCCAGAAATCGGAACTAAAAAATCATCCTTTTCAAATTCTTCTTCAATCATACCGAGTCAATGTTAACTTTTAAATTCTCAATTATAAAATTTTGCCTGTCGGGTGTGTTCTTGCCCATATAAAATGCTAAAAGATCTTCCACACTAGTTTCTTTGTTTATAATAATAGGATCTAACCTAATACTATCACCAATAAAATTCTTGAATTCATTTGGTGAAATCTCTCCAAGACCTTTGAACCTGGTTATTTCGACTTTAGGACCTAACTTATCATATGCTTCACTTTTTTCATTTTCTGAATAGCAATAGATTGTTTCATTTTTGTTTCTGACCCTAAACAGTGGTGTCTGTAATATGAAAAGATGACCTTCCTTTATAAGCTCAGGAAAAAACTGAAGAAAAAAAGTTATTATCAATAGCCTAATATGCATCCCATCAACATCAGCATCAGTTGCTATAACAATTTTATTATATCTTAATTTTTCTATTCCTTCTTCAATATTTAATGCTGCTTGCAATAAATTAAATTCCTCATTTTCATAAACAATTTTCTTAGTCATCGAATACGAGTTAAGTGGTTTTCCTCTCAAACTAAAGACCGCTTGAGTATTTACATCTCTCGACTTAGTTATTGAGCCACTAGCAGAATCTCCTTCAGTTATAAATATTGTTGACTCCAATCTTTTTTCATTGCTCATATCACCTAAATGCACTCTGCAATCCCTCA
>OZSS01001338.1_pt1 | contig 11458 bp, 10 predicted proteins | sample 1779911 | NCBI WGS metagenome assembly OZSS01 (sample SAMEA2603589, study PRJEB24840) | metagenome | biome: Water; feature: Photic zone; material: Seawater sample | place: Mediterranean Sea | collected 2013-11-12 | depth 10 m | reverse complement strand
ATTATTGCCCTATCATTGATGATAATGCAGGTTTAATTAATGATCCTGTAGTTCTAAGATTAAATGAAAATAGGTGGTGGGTCTCTTTAGCTGACTCAGATGTAATTCTATTTGCCAAAGGATTAGCGATTGGAAATAAATTTGATGTAAAGATTTCTGAACCTGATGTTGATATAATGGCAGTGCAAGGACCAAAATCATTTAAATTAATGGAAAAAGTTTTTGGAGAAAAAATTGTAAATTTAAAATTTTTTGGTTTTGATTATTTTGAATTTGGTGGAGATAAACATCTTATTGCAAAGTCTGGATGGTCTAAACAAGGTGGCTATGAAATTTATATGGAACACAACGATTCAGGTTTAAAACTATATGATCATCTTTTTGAAATTGGTAAGGAATTCAATATTAGACCAGGTGGACCAAACCTTATCGAACGTATTGAGAGTGGTTTACTTTCCCATGGTAATGATATGGACAATGGAGATAATCCATACGAATGTGGTTTTGATAAGTATGTAAATATAGATAGTGATGTTGATTTTTTAGGTAAAGAAAAACTGAAAAAAATTAAAGCTGAAGGAATTAAAAAAAAACTTATGGGAGTAAAAATTGATGCCAAGGAAATAAGTGTTAATGGCTCAATGGATCTAGTAGATGAAGATAATAATGTAATCGGAGAATTAAGATCTGGTTGTTACAATCCGACCTTCAAACAAGTCATTGGGATTGCAATGATTAACAAACCACACTTTGAGACTTCGAAATCCTTTAAAATCAATATAAATGGCTCTGATTTTGATGGAAAAGTTTGTGATTTACCTTTCATTTAGTATAAAACTTTAAAATATCATGAATATAGCAATAGTAGGAGCGACAGGAAACGTAGGTCGAAAATTAATAGAAGTTTTGGAAAAAAAAAACTTTCCAATAACAGAGGCTTACTTAGTTGCGTCTTCAAATAGCGAAGGAAAAAAAATTAATTTTTTAGGAAAAGAGCATACTGTTAGTAATTTAGAACAATTTGATTTCTCAAAAGTAAAAATTGCTTTTTTTGCAGCTGGTTCTTCAATTGCTGAAAAATGGGCACCGATCGCAGCAGAAAAAACAATTGTAATAGATAATTCAAAATTCTTTAGAAAAGATCCAGAAATTCCTTTAATTGTTCCAGAGGTAAATTCCAAAGAATTACCTAAATTTAAAAATAAGAATATTATAGCAAATGCTAATTGTTCAGTAATACCAATAGTTGTAGCTCTCAAACCATTACATGATTTGTATAATGTAAAAAGAATAGTTGCATCAACTTATCAATCAGTGTCTGGTGCAGGCAAAGCTGGAATGGATGAACTTATATCCCAAACTAAAGAAGTCTTGGAAAATAAAGATGTTGAATCAAAAAATTTTACTAAGCAGATAGCCTTTAATGCTATACCACATATTGATAGTTTTCTTGAAAATGGAAGCACAAAAGAAGAGCAAAAAAATCATGATGAGGTAAAAAAAATTTTAGATAGTAAAATTAATATAACATCTACTTGTGTAAGAATCCCTGTTCTTGTTTCTCACTCCATAAGTGTGAATGTTGAATTTAACAAAAAACATGACTTAGAAGAAATAAGAAATGTCTTATCATCATCACCAGGTTGCAAGGTAGTTGATGAGCAAAAAGATGGAGGATACATTACCCCTGTTGAAGCTGAAGATAAATTTGAAACATTTATATCAAGAATTCGTGAGGATTCTTCTCAACCAAATTCAATTAATTTGTGGGTTGTGTCTGATAACTTATTAAAAGGTGCTGCACTTAATGCAGTTGAAATTGCTGAGGCTTTAGTAGAAAAAGATTTTTATGGAAAATAAAAATCCAATATCGCCACATATACAAATTTATGACTGGCACATCTCTTCGTTAGTTTCGATATCACACAGAGTAACTGGTATAATAAACTTTATTACAGTAACTCTGATAGGTATTTGGATAGCGTCTTTATTATTAGGAGAGGAAAACTATGTATTTACTAATTTTTTCTTGTCATCTTTAGTTGGTAAATTTGTTTGTTTGGGAATTATTTGGTCTTTTACATTTCAAATGCTCAGCGAAATAAGGCATTTGATCATGGATTTAGGTTACGGATTTGAGCAAAAAACTACAAAAGTAACTGGATTAATAGTTCTGATTGGATCATTTCCTCTTACTGTTATAATTTTTCTCATAGGAAGGCACTTAATTTAATGGGATCTGTAACCAAGAAATGGCTTTTTCTAAAAGTAAGTTCTGCAATTTTACTACCATTAATGCTGTGGTTTTCTATAAATTTGGCTTCTGTTTATGACAAAGGTTATAATGAATTACTTTTATTCATAACATCTCAACCATCTAAGTTCTTATTTAGTCTTTTTTTGATTTTTGCATATTTTTTCTCAGCTTTAAGCATTAGTGAGGTTTTTGAAGATTATATTGAGGACGAAAAAATCAAAAATGCCGCAAATAAATCATTAAATATCTTTGCTATAGTATTTCCATTAATAATAATTATCTTAGTATTTAATATATAGTTATGAGTGCGTACAAAATTATTGATCATGAATATGATGTAGTTGTTTTAGGTGCAGGTGGATCTGGACTAAGAGCAGCTGTTGGTCTAAGTGAGGCCGGTCTAAAAACGGCATGTGTATCAAAAGTATTCCCAACAAGAAGTCATACATCTGCAGCCCAAGGTGGTATTTCTGCAGCACTTGGAAATATGGGAGAAGATGACTGGAGATGGCACATGTATGACACAGTCAAAGGTGCTGATTGGTTAGGAGATCAGGATTCTATCGAATATTTATGTAAAGAAGCACCAGCTGCTGTTCTTGAATTAGAAAAGTATGGTGTTCCATTTAGTCGAACTGAGGAAGGAAAAATTTATCAAAGACCTTTTGGGGGTATGACAAAAAACTATGGAAATGAAACAGTTCAAAGAACATGTGCAGCAGCAGATAGAACTGGACATGCAATACTTCACACATTGTATGGACAAGCTTTAAAGCACAATACCGAATTTTTCATTGAATACTTTGCGCTAGATCTAATAATGAAAGATGGAGCATGCAAAGGTATAATTGCTTGGAACCTCAATGATGGAACAATTCACAGATTTAAATCCCACACAACTATTATAGCAACAGGGGGTTATGGAAAAGTGTATTACTCAGCTACTTCAGCTCATACTTGCACTGGAGATGGTAATGCTATGGCCCTAAGAGCTGGATTACCTTTACAAGATATGGAATTTGTACAATTTCATCCAACGGGAATATATGGTCATGGAACATTAATTTCCGAAGGTGTAAGAGGAGAAGGTGGTTATCTAGTAAATTCAAAAGGAGAAAGATTTATGGAGCGTTATGCTCCTAAAGCAAAAGATCTAGCATCTAGAGATGTTGTAAGTAGATCAATTGCAGTAGAAATTAATGAGGGTAGAGGTATTGGAAAAGAACAAGATCATGTTCATCTTCACATTGATCATTTGGATCCAAAAGTTATAGATGAGAGACTTCCAGGAATATCAGAGGCTTCAAAATTATTTGCAAATGTTGATGTAACTAAGGAACCTATACCAGTAGTACCTACAGTGCATTATAATATGGGTGGAATACCAACAAATTATAAAGCAGAGGTCCTTACATTAAATGGATCTGAAAAAACTGTACCTGGGTTAATGGCTATTGGAGAAGCAGCATGTGTTTCTGTTCATGGTGCAAATAGATTAGGTTCAAACTCATTAATAGATTTAGTAGTTTTTGGAAGAGCTGCAGCGAAAAGAGCTGCAGAGTTAGTAAAGCCTGGAATGAAGCATGATGAAATTGATAAAAATGAAACGGATAGATGTTTAGATAGATTTGACAAATTAAGAAACTCAGAGGGTTCAAATCCAACATCTGAACTGAGACTTTCAATGCAAAAAACAATGCAATCAAAGTGCGCTGTATTTAGAACTGAGAAAACATTAAAGGAAGGAGTTGATGAAATTAGAAAACCTTATGATGGGATGGACTCTCTTTCTGTAAAAGATAAGTCATTAATCTTTAATACTGATTTAGTTGAAACACTAGAATTTGACAACTTAATAAGACAAGCAATAACTACAATGGACTCTGCGTATCATAGAAAAGAAAGCAGAGGAGCTCATGCAAGAGAAGATTTTCCAAAGAGAGATGATGAGAATTATATGCAACACACTCTGTCTTGGTGTAATGGTTCAAAAACTAAAATTAATTACAGACCTGTTCATAGATCAACACTTACAAATGATGTACAATATTTCCCTCCACAGGAAAGAGTATATTAATGGTTCAATTAAATTTACCTGCAAACTCAAAGGTAGAAAAAGGTCAATATTATAAAGATAAAACAGGTTCAAAAAACATTAGAAAAATAAATATTTATAGATGGGATCCATCTAAAAATGAAAATCCAAGACTTGATACCTATGAAGTTGATATGGATAATTGTTCATCTAAAGTCCTTGATGTTTTAAACAAAATAAAAAATGAAATAGATCCTTCTATAGCTTACAGAAGATCTTGTGCCCATGGAGTTTGTGGATCTTGTGCGATGAATATGAATGGAAAAAATGGTTTAGCATGTACGAAGTCCCATTCTGAACTGGATGGAGATATTGATATTTATCCTTTACCACATCTAAAAGTTTTAAAAGATTTAATCGGTGATTTAAGCACATTATATAAACAATATGAGTCTGTTGAACCTTGGTTAAAAACCTCAAAAGTAAATGATAAAGAGAATATCCAATCTAAAAATGACAGAGCAAAATTAGATGGATTATATGAATGTATTATGTGTGCATGTTGTTCAACGTCTTGCCCAAGTTATTGGTGGAACGGTGAAAAATATTTAGGTCCAGCTGTATTACTTCAGGCTTATAGGTGGATAATTGATAGTAGAGATGAAGATAGAAAAGAAAGACTTAAAAAAGTAGCTGATGAACTTAAGCTTTATAGATGCCATACTATCTTGAATTGTACAAATGCTTGCCCAAAGGGCTTGAATCCTGCAAAAGCTATTGCAGAGATAAAGAAAATGCTTGCAACGGCCTAATTACTTAATTAAATAATTTCACTCATGAATATAATCAAACATTTCGTTGGTGGAAAAGTAATAGATGGTACTTCACAAAGAAAAGGACAAGTTTTTAACCCTGCTACTGGAGAGCAAGAATCAGAAGTTATTTTAGCTACTAAATCAGATTTAGATAAAACAGTTGAAATTGCTAAGAAAGCCTTTGAGACATGGTCACTTAAGCCTGCACTCCAGAGAGCTAGGATTATGTTTAAGTTTAAAGAACTTATAGAAAACAATTTTGATGAATTAACAAAGTTAATTGTCTCTGAACATGGAAAAGTTTATGAGGATGCAAAAGGATCATTAATAAGAGGATTGGAAGTTGTCGAGTTTGCATGTGGAATTCCTCATGTGCTTAAAGGTGAATTTTCTGAGAATGTTGGGACAAATGTCGATAGTTATTCGATGCGACAGCCTTTAGGTGTAGCTGCTGGAATAACACCTTTTAATTTTCCTGCAATGGTGCCAATGTGGATGTTTCCATTAGCTATAGCATGTGGAAATACTTTTATTCTTAAACCATCAGAAAAAGATCCCTCATGTCCAATGAGATTAGCAGAATTACTTCACGAAGCTGGTCTTCCTGCTGGAGTTTTTAATGTCGTCAATGGAGATAAAGAAGTTGTAGACGCTATACTTTCAAACAATGATATTAAAGCTGTAAGCTTTGTTGGATCAACACCTATAGCTAAATATATATATGAGAATGCTGCCAAAAATGAAAAAAGAGTTCAAGCATTAGGTGGAGCTAAAAATCATTTAGTGGTGATGCCCGATTGCGATTTAGAAGGAGCTGTAAATGGTCTAATGGGTGCTGCATATGGATCTGCAGGTGAAAGATGTATGGCTCAGTCTGTTGCTGTAGCAGTTGGTGATATTGGTGATGAGTTAGTATCTAGGTTAGTAAAAAAAGCTGAAGCATTAAAAATTGGTCCTGGTATGGATAAATCCTCAGAGATGGGTCCTCTTGTTACAAAACAACATTTAGAAAAAGTAAAAGGATATGTTGATTTAGGAGTTAAAGAGGGAGCTAAATTAGCTCTTGATGGTAGAGATTTAAAACTTCAAGGGTATGAAAATGGTTTTTATATAGGTGGATGTTTGTTTGATCATGTGACTACTGATATGAGAATTTATAAAGAAGAGATTTTTGGTCCTGTTCTATCAGTGGTAAGAGTAAAAACTTTTGAAGAAGCAACCAAAATGATAAATGAGCATGAGTATGGAAACGGTGTAAGTATTTATACTAGAGATGGTGATGCAGGAAGAACTTTTGCAAGTAAAATCCAAGTTGGAATGGTTGGAATAAATGTTCCAATACCAGTTCCTATGGCATTTCATAGTTTTGGTGGATGGAAAAGATCATTGTTTGGAGATAGCGGAATGCATGGCATGGAAGGAATTAAATTTTATACAAAATTGAAAACTATTACCTCTAGATGGCCTTCAGGCATAAGGTCAAATCCTGAATTTATTATGCCAACTATGGAATAAAATATGTCAAAAATTTCTTTAATAGGTGCTGGTCAAATAGGTGGGACTTTAGCTCATTTGATTGGCCTAAAAGAGCTTGTAAATGAGGTTGTTCTGTTTGATGTTGCTAGTGGAATTGCTAAAGGAAAAGCCTTAGATATTGCACAATCTTCGTCAGTTGATGGTTTTAACGTTAAATTTTCAGGAACAGATAATTATGAAGATATTAAAGATTCTGATGTAATTATCATAACTGCAGGAGTACCAAGAAAGCCAGGTATGAGTAGAGATGATTTACTTGGAATTAATTTAAAAATTATTAAGCAGGTTGCAGAAGGAATAAAAGTAAATGCACCTAACGCTTTCGTTATATGTATTACAAATCCATTAGATGTAATGGTAATGGCATTTCAAAAATATTCAGGACTTCCAGCAAATAAAGTAGTTGGGATGGCTGGTATTTTAGATAGTTCACGTTTTAAACTTTTTTTATCTGAGGAATTAAATGTACCTGTAAGAGAAATTGATGCAATGGTTATGGGTGGGCATGGAGATACAATGGTACCCCTTCCAAGATTTACCAAGGTCTCTGGAAAACCTTTAATGGATTTATTAAAAGATGGAAAAATTTCTGAAGAAAAATTAGAGAGTATTAATCAACGAACAAGAGATGGTGGTGCTGAGATTGTTAAATATTTGGAAAAGGGATCTGCATTTTATGCACCAGCGGCTTCCGGAGTAGAGATGGCAGAAGCATTTTTAAAAGATCAAAAAAAACTTTTACCATGTGCAGCACATCTACATGGAGAATATGGGATTAATAATGTTTATGCTGGTGTTCCTGTTATCATCGGAAAAGAAGGTGTTGAAAGGATTGATGAAATTGATCTTAATGAGAATGAAAAAACAGAATTTAATAATTCTGTGGAAGCAGTCATCAAATTGTGGGATGCGGCATCAAAAATAGATCCTGATTTGAATAAAGACTAAATGAATATTCACGAGCACCAAGCAAAACAAATTCTAAAAAAGTATGGAGCGAATGTGCCCGAGGGAGTATTTGCATTTAATGTATCCGATCTTTTGCAAAAAACTAAAGAATTGAAAACTGATAAGTATGTTCTTAAAGCTCAAATTCATGCTGGTGGAAGAGGTAAGGCTGGCGGAGTAAAAATTGTTGATAATTTAGAAAATTTAGAAAAAGAAGCAAATATTTTGCTTGGCAAAAACCTAATTACTCATCAAACAGGACCGTTAGGTAGAGAAGTAAAAAGACTATATGTTGAGGAGGTATCTAATATTAGTAAAGAATTTTATCTTTCTTGCCTAGTTGATAGAGTAAGTTCAAAAATTGCATTTATTTCAAGTGATCAAGGAGGAATGAACATTGAAGAAGTTGCCCAAAATACACCTGAAAAAATTTTAACAACTAAAGTCGATTTTAACCAAGAAATTTCCGAGATTGATTGTAAGAAAATTATTAAGGTTTTTGAATTAGACGATAATTCTGGTTCAGAAGCTATAAGCTTAATAAAAGCAATTTATAAATTGTTCATAGAAAATGATGCAAATTTAGTAGAAATTAACCCACTTATTTTAACGAAAGAAAATAAAGTAGTTTGTCTTGATGCAAAAATGACATTTGATGAAAATGCATTATTTAAACATCCTGAGATTCAAGAATTAAGAGACTATAATGAGGAAGAAGCCACTGAAATTGAAGCAAGCAAACATGACTTGGCATATATAAAATTAGATGGAAGTATAGGATGTATGGTAAACGGTGCAGGATTAGCAATGGCTACAATGGATATCATAAAGCTTTATGGTGAAGAGCCTGCAAATTTTTTAGATGTAGGAGGTGGAGCATCAAAAGAAAAGGTTTCTGCCGCATTCAAAATTATTTTATCAGATAAAAATGTTAAAGGAATATTGATAAATATTTTTGGTGGAATTATGAGATGTGATGTACTTGCGCAAGGTGTTGTAGATGCAGCAAAAGAAATTAAAATTAAAGTTCCGTTAGTAGTAAGATTAGCAGGAACAAACTTTGAAGAAGGAAAAAAGATATTAGAGAATTCTGGTTTAAAAATTATATCTGCAAATGACTTATCAGATGCTGCAAAAAAAGTTGTAGAGGCAATAAAATAATGTCAGTATTAATTGATAAAAATACAAAAGTAATTTGCCAAGGTTTTACAGGATCCCATGGTACTTTTCACTCTGAACAATCTATTAAATATGGAACAAACTTAGTTGGGGGCGTAACACCAAAAAAAGGTGGACAAATTCACTTAGAAAGACCGGTGTTTAACACAGTTAAAGAAGCAAAAGATGCTACTGGTGCGGATGCAACAATGATATATGTACCTGCAAAGTTTGCTTCATCAGCCATCATTGAAGCCATCGATGCATCTATTCAATTAATTGTTTGTATTAGCGAAGGAATACCAATTCTAGATATGTTAAAAGTAAAAAAAAAATTACAAAATTCTAAATCCAGATTAATTGGTCCAAACTGTCCAGGAATAATTACACCTAATGAATGTAAAATTGGAATAATGCCAGGCAATATTCATAAAAAAGGTTCAGTTGGAATTGTATCAAGATCAGGAACATTAACCTATGAGGCAGTTGCTCAAACAACCGAGAACAATCTTGGTCAATCAACATGTATAGGAATTGGTGGTGATCCAATTAATGGAACTAATTTCATTGATTGCCTTGATTTATTTTTAAATGACGATCAAACCGAGTCTATTTTAATGATTGGAGAAATAGGTGGAACTGCTGAAGAAGAAGCAGCAGAATTTGTAAAAAATCACAAAATAAAAAAACCAATTGTTGGATTTATAGCTGGAGTAACTGCTCCACCAGGAAGAAGAATGGGACATGCTGGTGCTATTATTTCAGGCGGCAAAGGAAATGCTGAAGAAAAGATAAAAAAAATGCAAGATTGCGGTATTACTGTTGCTAATTCTCCCTCTGATATTGGAAAAACGCTACTAAATAAATTGTCTAATTGATAACATTTTGTTTGTATAATATTTAAAGAATTAATATGTCAGCTTCCAAAAATCTTGAGTACAAAAAAACTTCATTTTTAAATAAATCAAACAATGCATTTATTGAGCAAATGTATGTAAAGTTTATAAATAAAGATCCTAGTTTGCCAGAAGGTTGGAAAGAGTATTTTCTTGGTATAAGCGAAGATTTAGACTCTGTTGTTAGAGAAATAAAGGGTCCCTCATGGAATCCAAAAAAAGTAAAAATAAAAGAAAATATAGAATTTAAAAAAGAAGATTCCACTCTAAAAGTTAATCAAGCTGATGTAATAGATGGTAATAGCAATTCAATAAGAGCTGTTTCACTTATTAGATCTTATAGACAAAGAGGACATCTACTTTCTAAACTAGACCCACTAGAAATAAGAGAAAGTGAATATTTAGATGAATTGCACCCAGAAAATTATGGTTTTAATAAAGAAGATTACGATAAGCAAATATATTTAGATGGTGTTTTAAATAAAGAGTATTCAAACATAAGAGAAATTTTATCTATACTTAGAAAAACTTATTGTGGATCAATTGGTTATGAATATATGCACATATCAAATCCAACAGAGAGAAAATGGTTTAGGGACAGGGTAGAAAAAGACGAAAATGCATTAAAATTTACGGAAAACGGTAAAAGTGCAATTTTAAATAAATTAATACAAGCTGAGGGATTTGAGAAATTTTTACATACAAAATATGTTGGTTCTAAAAGGTTTGGTTTAGATGGAGGTGAAAGTTTAATTCCAGGTCTTGAACAAATTATAAAAATTGGGGGCCAATCCAAGATTAAAGAGGTTAAAATTGGAATGTCTCACAGAGGAAGACTAAATGTTTTAGCTAACGTTTTACAAAAATCATACAAAAGAATATTTAATGAATTTGCAGGTGAAATAAATAATACAGAAGAAGATAGTGCCGGGGATGTGAAATATCATTTGGGAGCTTCATCAGACAGAGAATTTGATGGAAATTCTGTTCATGTAAGTTTAACAGACAATCCCTCACACCTGGAAGCAGTTAATCCAGTTGTGTTGGGTCAGACTAGAGCAAAACAATTTTTTCACAAAGATGCTGAGAGAAATAAAGTAATTCCAATTTTAATACATGGCGACGCTGCTTTTGCTGGACAAGGTATTGTTGCCGAATGTTTTGCAATGTCGGGTTTACCGGGACACAACACAGGTGGAACAATTCACATAATAGTAAATAATCAAATAGGATTTACGACAAGTCCGAGGTTTGCAAGATCTTCCCCTCACCCATCAGATATTGCTAAAATGGTTGATGCACCTATTATCCATGTCAATGGAGATGACCCAGAAGCTGTTGTTTATGGTTCAAGAATTGCAACTGAATTTAGATTAAAGTTTAATAGAGATGTAGTTATCGACTTAGTTTGTTATAGACGATTTGGACATAATGAGGGTGATGAGCCATCATTCACTCAACCATTGATGTATAAAAAAATTAGATCACATCAATCAACAGCAAATATATATGGATCTAAGCTTATTAATGAAAATTTAATATCTGAAGGAGATTTAAATGATCAAATAAAAAAATTTAAAGATCTTTTAGATGATCAATTTAAGACAGCTAAAGATTATAATCCTAAAATTGAATGGTTTGAAGGGGCATGGTCTAGCTATAAACCTAAAAAAGGAAAAGATAAAAGAGGAATTACTGGAGCAGATGAAAAAATACTTAAAAATATTTCTGATAATGTCCCACTAATAGGGGAAGGAACTTCTAAATTTACTTTATCAGTTTCCAGTTCAACTATTGCTTCATCCGCCTGAAC
>OZSS01001334.1_pt1 | contig 11480 bp, 8 predicted proteins | sample 1779911 | NCBI WGS metagenome assembly OZSS01 (sample SAMEA2603589, study PRJEB24840) | metagenome | biome: Water; feature: Photic zone; material: Seawater sample | place: Mediterranean Sea | collected 2013-11-12 | depth 10 m | reverse complement strand
AATAAAGACTATAAATTAGATAATAAAATTCTTGGAAATATTCATCCTAGTGAAATAATAAATTTTCACTCAATTAAAAAAGAAATTAAAAATTATTTATGCATATTAAATTCAGATGGAAGATTTAAAAAAGTTTTATTTGATAAAGATATGATTAAAAGCAATAGATCTTTCACTATTGCGAAATTAAAAAATAATTTAAAAACAATTGATTCTTTTATTTCTAATGAGAGCGAAAATTTAATAATATTAACCTCGATAGGAAGAATTTTTAAATTTAATTTATCAAATAAATTTTTAACGCCAACTTCTAAACAATCCCAAGGATTAATCATTGCAAAACTTTTACCATCTGAAAAAATCGTTTCTTGTTGTACATTTAATGATGGAGAAAATATTTTTTTAATCTCTAAACAAGGAAAAATCTTTTGCATAAATAGTGATGAAATTTACTGCTCAAATGAATACAGTTTGGGATATTTGAATGAAAAAACCCAACTTAAAAACGATTACTTCCTCAAAATAATGGCAAGTAACCATTACCTTGATATTGAAACTAATAAAAATAAATCTGCAAGATTAGACCTAAATAAATTAAATTTCAAATCCAATAAATCAAACTTTTTAATTGATTTTTTAAAATTAGATAATGATGAATACCTTGAAAATTGTTTCCGACTTGAAAACTTTCTTGACTAAGATTTATATTCATTTTCAACCCAATCTAAATATTCTTGATTTACTGTTCCAGTTACATAATCACCAGTAAAACAACTCATCTCTAAACCTTTAATAGGAGAATCACCAATTATAGATTTACGCAAACTTTCAACACTTTGATAAACAAGGTTATCAATTTCAAGTTTATCAGCGATTTCACTTATTGTCCTATTGTGAGCTATTAATTCATCTCTATTAGGCATATTAATTCCATAAACGTGAGGATAACGAACAGGAGGAGCTGCTGATGTAAAAAAAACTTTATTTGCTCCTGCATCTTTAGCCATTTGGACAATTTCTTTTGAAGTAGTACCTCTTACTATCGAGTCATCAACAATTAATACATTTTTATTTTTAAACTCTGCACTCATAGCATTTAATTTTTGCCTTACAGATTTCTTACGTTTCTGCTGACCAGGCATTATAAATGTTCTGCCAACATATCTATTTTTAAAAAAACCTTCCCTATATTCTATCCCTAACTGTCTTGCAACTTGCATTGCCGCGGGTCGAGAAGAATCAGGAATAGGCATAACTACATCAATATCTCCAGAATTGATTGTTTCTTTTATTGTTTCTGCTAAATAATCTCCCATCTTTAAACGAGCTTTATAAACTGAAATTCCATTCATAATTGAATCTGGCCTAGCTAAGTAAACATATTCAAAAGCACAGGGAAATAACCTTGGATTTTTAGAACATTGCTTAGAAAAAAACTCTCCATCAAGATTTATAAAAACAGCTTCTCCTGGATCTACATCTCTCACTACTTCATAATCATTATTCTCAAGTACTAAAGATTCGCTTGCAACCATCCATTCTTCTTTTTTTGTGGTTAATGAAAGTCTTTTCCCTATGACTAAAGGCCTAATACCAAAAGGATCTCTAAATGCTAATAAACCATGTCCTGAAATTAACGCAATTGAAGCATATGACCCCTGAATTCTTTTATGTAAAGATTTGACCGCATTAAAAATAATATCAGGTTCTAATTCTTGATTATTAATTTGTTCTTGTAATTCTGTCGCAAATACATTTAACAACATTTCAGTATCACTTGAAGAATTTGTATGCCGCTTGTCGACATTAAATAACTGTTTTTCTAAATCTCTGGTATTAGTCAAATTTCCATTATGAATCAAAACAATTCCATAAGGAGCATTAACATAAAAAGGCTGTGCTTCTTCTACACTTTCTGCTGATCCTTTTGTTGCATACCTAACATGACCCAATCCAATTTTGCCAATTAAATTCCTCATATCTCTAGTTCTATAAGCTGTATTAACCTGACCTTTAACCTTATGTATATGAAAAACAGTATTTTCCATTGTTGCTATGCCTGTTGAGTCTTGACCTCTATGCTGCAAAAGCAAAAGACTATCGTAAATTTGTTGATTTACATCATTTGAAGAAACAATTCCAACTATTCCGCACATAACTTAATATCTTAAAATGATTAATAGTTGAAAAATATTTTTCATATTTAAAAGTAACCTGAAATACTATTATTAAATTTTTCGGTTAATTCCTCAACCCTAATATTGCAAATATTTTTTTCGTTGATTTTTATCTTCAGCGTGTCACTAGATACGTACCCTATTTTTTTTACAAAAACACTTGATGGGAAATTTATTTGATTTTGTTTTAAATAATTAAACCATTCATTTTGTTTTATTTTACTAATTGAAAAAATAATTCTTGACCCCCCTTCGGCAAACAATAAATTATCAAATCTATTTACATCTTTCTCTAATTCTATAGTTGCGCCCATTGAGGACAAAATGCAAGACTCTGCTAAAGCTATAGCTAAACCTCCGTCGCTGATATCGTGCGAAGAAACTACAAGACTATTTAAAATCGCATTTCTTAAAAAACTCTGGCAAAGCTTTTCATCCAACAAATCTATTTTTGGAGGCCGACCTGTAATTTCTCCATGAAAATATTCCAGATAAGAACTAGCTGCAATTTTTATTTCTGATTTGGAAGAACCAATTAACCAGATTTCATCTTCAATATTTTTCCATTCACTGCTTATAGCTTTTTCGACATTATCTATCTTTCCAACCATTCCAATAACAGGTGTAGGATTGATAGGAGTAATTAGATTATCTTTATTTTTTGATTCATTATATAAAGATACATTACCTCCTGTAACAGGAGTTTCTAAAGCTTTACAGGCTTCAGCAATTCCATTGCATGAAGATGAAAGTTGCCAATATCCTATTTCATTCTCAGGGGAAGAAAAATTTAAATTATTTGTAATTGCTACTGGTTCAGCACCAACACAACTAACATTTCTAGCGGACTCTGCAACGGCAGCGATAGATCCTCTAAAAGGATCAAGCGCAACCCATCTACTATTGCAATCAACTGAAGCAGCGACACCAGAAAATACTTTACTTTTATTTTTTTTATTTTGTTCTCTTAGTCTTACTACGGCTGCATCTGATTTTCCAGGTTTAAAAACTGTATTTGCCTGAACTTGAGAGTCATATTGTTTATAAATCCATCGTTTAGAAGCTATTGATGGATTAGAGAGTAGTTTTAAAATGATTTCTGAAAAAGAAAAATTCTTATTTTCCTTCAATGAAAATATTTTTTGGTCATGAATTTCTGGTAAATCATTTTCTTTCCATTCCCATTTATTTAAAAGATTATCTGGTGGGTTATTGATCACATTGTGAAAATTAACAGGAGTATCATCAGATAATGCAGAAGTAGGTATTTGGGCCACAATTTTACCTTTATGAGAAATAATTACTTCATTAGTTCCTATCACTTCACCAATAACAATGGCATATAATCCCCATTTATTAAATTTTTCAATAAGATCATTAATTTTTTCTTCTTTAACGACGAATAACATTCTTTCTTGCGATTCAGATAATAAATACTGGTATGAAGACATATCATCTTCTCTAGAAGGGACCAAATCTAAATCGATAGATATGCCTAAATTTCCATTTGCGGCCATTTCTGCGCTACTGCATGTTAAACCTGCAGCACCCATATCTTGAGCTGCAATGACATCCCCTGTCTTAAAAGCATCCAAACAAGCTTCAATAAGACTTTTCTCAACAAATGGATCACCTACCTGAACAGCAGGTCTATCATCCAATGAAGTTGTAGTTAATTCTGAACTAGCAAAACTAGCACCACCAACACCATCTCTGCCAGTTGTATTACCAACATATAACACTGGTGATCCTACATTTTTAGCTCCAGAACAAACAATTTCCTCAGTCTCTAAAAGTCCTAAAGCCATAACATTCACTAGAGGATTTCCAGAGTAACTATCATCGAAGTCAATTTCACCTCCAACAGTCGGCACACCTACGCAATTCCCATAATGTGAAATACCTGATACAACTCCTCGTAATAAATCAACATTTGATGATTTATCAAGGTTGCCGAATCTCAATGAATTCAAGACTGCGATTGGCCTTGCACCCATTGTGAATATATCTCTTAAAATTCCTCCTACACCTGTTGCTGCGCCTTGAAAAGGTTCAATAGCAGAAGGATGATTATGACTTTCTATTTTAAAAACAAGTTTTTGATTATTTCCAACATCAATAACGCCAGCATTTTCTCCAGGTCCAACTAAAACATTTTTACCTTTAGTGGGAAACTTAGATAGTAAAGGTTTTGAATTTCTATAACAACAATGTTCTGACCACATAACGCCAAACATACCTAATTCCGTTCTGTTAGGTTTTCTCTTTAATCTTTTGCAAATTTCTTCATAATCTTTAAGTGTTAAATTTTCAACTTTTAGTGCTTCTTTAAGATCATATAGATCATTATTTTCTTGATTTATCATTATTTATATCCAAGGGTCATCTTCTTTTTTTTCACTAGAAGGAATATATGTTCTTTCATTATTATAAAAACTTTTTTGTTTAAAATCTAAGTTTTGGCTAATATCTTCATCTTCTTCAAGCCATTCCTCTAATCTATTAGAAGCAATATTTTTCATATCATCAAATCTATCAAAAATTTTTTTCCCTTTTTGCATAAATTCATTTTTAATACTTGATTTTATTAAAGGTAAATCATCTAAAGAATTACTTTCACAAAATACCAATCCCGGTTGTTGGTCATTGATATTATCAATAGTTAATTTCCATCTACTAGAACCTGGAATCTTAGAATTAGATCTAGAAACTAAGTAATATTTAATTTTTCCCGTTTTCATTTCAAATAAAAAATCTGCAATGAATCCTATTTTTGATCCATTTATATTTACAAGATTAGCTTCTATTAGAGTTGGAAACCTATTTAAAGTTGCTAAATCCGAGATAGCTGGATCGCCTTTGACATAAATTTCATTATCTATTATTTGGGTAATTTGATTTAATCGCCAAACATTTCTTTTTAAATCAAAATTTGAAGGACGAGAGTACCATCCTAGAATCCGGTGAACTGGAGGATGCATCCAAACATTTTCACCATTTCCATAATTAAGGACCATATTACCCTTAACACTATAATTTAATAATTCACTTAATAAAATTTCTTTAGGTAATTTCAAATTAAGAACGAACCTGCACAGGCATAACTAAATAAGTAAAAGAATTAAGATTATCTTCTGGTACAAAAACCGCTGGAGTAGTTGCAATATTACACTTTAAAAGTACATTTTCAGAAGCAATAACTTTTAAACCTTCTAATAAATATCTTACGTTAAATGCAATATCAAAATTTTCTCCAGAATAAGAAACAGGTATTAATTCATTTGCATTTCCAATATCTTGAGCATCTGCACTGATTGAAGCTAAATCGGTATCATCTAATTTAATCTTTACAACACTACTTTGCTGATCAGCTAAAACAGCAATTCTTTCTAATGAATCAATTAATTTTTTTGTATTAAAATTTAGAATTTTAGAAAAAGAATCAGGAATTAATTGTGAATAATTAGGATAAGTACCTTCTAAAGTTCTTGTAGTAATTATTTGATTAGAAGATATAAATACTACTTGACCTTTGTCATAGAAAAGCTTAATTGAATTTTCTGAGGTTCTCAAAGATACTAGTTTTTCAATTTCTCTCAATGATCTAGTTGGGATAGTTACCGATAAATCATCAACATTTGAAGATAAGTTTTCTTTATTTTTAATATGTTCTTCATTACCAATTAAGGCAACAGCCAATCTATGACCATCTGTAGAAGCAGACTCTAAATAATTTGGTTTGAAAGTAAAATTGACACCTGTTAGTAGTTGCTTTGAATCATCATTACTACTGGCAAAAATGGTAGATTTTAAAGCCTTTAAAAAAGAACTAGGATCAATATTCAAAGAAGTACCGCTTTCAACAAATGGTAAATTAGGATATTCATCAGAGGGGATCCCTTTTAGATTAAAAGAACCTCTATCACTTTTTATTAGGATATTATCTGAATTCTCGTCTACTTCTAGAGAAACAGGAGTTTCATTAGGTAGTTTGTTTACTATTTCGGATAAAAGTTTTGAAGGTATAGTAATAGCTCCACTATTTTTGACAGTTCCATCAAAAGAAGTTTGAATTCCTAAATTTAAGTCAAATCCTGTGACACTAATTTTATTAGTTCCTTCGTCAGCTGTTAAAAGTATGTTTGCAAGAATTGGATGCGTTGGCCTTGAAGCAACTGCCTTGCTTACTAGTTGTATAGCATTATTTAATTCATTTTGATTACAAATAATTTCCATCAGAATTTGGAACTTTTTACAAATACAATATACTTTTTTCGTAAATTAAATTCAATAAATTTATTTTTCACCTTTTTCTAATATAAAAATAAATAATAAAATAAAAAATTTAGTAGTAGTAGTTTTTGTGGGAACTGTGGAATTCTTCAATAAAACAGCTTGTTTATTTAGTTTACGAAGAAAAGAATATGTGTAAAAAATTTTTTATTTGTTGAATATTTTTTACTTATCTCGAAAATTTTAAATTTATTCAACAAATAGAATTATTTGTCATGTACTTTTCAACAAATGAGATCTATTTTTAATTGATTTCCACAGACACTATTTTTTTTGGATTTTAATATCCTAAGATCTTAGTTATATTTTTTAATGAAGGTTCAATATTTTTCCTAAAAATAGCATCGTTGTTTTTTATAGCGCAATCAGGATCTTTCAATCCATTTCCAGTCAGAACACAAACAATAGTCGATTCTTTCTGAATTCTATTTTTATTTTTAATTAGTCCAGCAACTGATGCTGCACTGGCAGGTTCACAAAATACTCCCTCTTTGGCAAGAATTTTATAAGCATTGATTATTTCTTCATCTGTAACTGATTGAAAGTCTCCTTTACTCTCTTTCCTTACTTTTTTTGCTTTTTCTCTATTTACAGGATTTCCAATTCTTATTGCAGTTGCAATTGTTTCTGGATCCTTAACTATTATATTTTTTACTAATGGAGCAGAGCCTTCGGATTGAAAACCCATCATTATTGGTAATTTCAAATTTCTTTTTATTTTTGAATATTCTTTAAATCCCATCCAATAAGCAGTTATGTTTCCTGCATTACCCATTGGAATACAAAGCCAATCAGGAGCATAACCTAAGTCATCAACTATTTCAAAAGCTGCCGTCTTTTGTCCTTGTATTCGATATGGATTAACAGAATTAACAAGCTCTATAGGATGTTCTGAGGATAAATCTCTAACAATTTCAAGAGCTTTATCAAAGTTTCCATTAATAGATATTATTTCAGCACCATACATTAATGCTTGCGCAAGCTTTCCTTGTGCAACAAATCCTTCTGGGATTAAAACATAAGGTTTTAATCCTCCTCTCGAAGCATATGCAGCAGCAGCAGCAGAGGTATTTCCAGTACTTGCACAAATTACTGCTTCACGGCCTTCTTCTTTTGCTTTGCTAATTGCCATAGTCATTCCACGATCTTTAAAAGATCCTGTTGGATTAAGGCCATCATATTTTAAAAAAACTTTAGTTCCATTTCCAATTAAGTTGCTAATTGACTCGCTTAGAATTAGTGGTGTATTTCCTTCATTTAGGGAAATAATAGGAGTTTTCTTTGTAACTGGAAGATATTGTTTATAAGCTTCTATTAGACCTGGCCATCTTTTTTTTCTGTAATTAATACGCAGTCTATTTTTTATTTTATTGAATAACACCATGGTTGTTTAATTCGTTTTGATTTTTTCTAGAGGTGAGTTGGTGAAAAAGGTTAATAATTCTGAAATCGATTCTACTTTATTCATAACTTTGCTCAAAGCGCTCACATCTAAAATTACAGTTTTAGTTGGATATCCTTCAAAAAAATTTACTAGATTTATTTTTCCATTTCCTATGTTAATTCCTTGAATTACGCTTGCTCTTAGGGCCAGCATACCTGTTCTTTCGTCAGTTGCTCTTGGTGGGTGGATTATAGATGAAAGTCTTGTTAAAAAAACATTTCCTATTTCAGAATAAACTAGTTTGCTTGCAATGGTAATAGGCACTTCAAAATCTTTGTTTAATACTTTTTTAATTTCTTTATCGGGAGACCCAGTTGCTTTCAAAATTCTTTTTAATTGTCTTGTAGATTTACCTTCTTTAGCAAAAGTTTTTAATGAATTTACTTTAATTGTTCTAGAAAATATGCTGTAAGTGATTTTAATTTCTTCAGCAGTATAAGCTTTTGAAACATTAAAAAATAATGGAGAAATTACTAAAATAAAAAATATTTTAAATTTTAAAAATTTATTAAACTTCATTTATATATTTGCACCAGCTGCAATCTTAACAAGTCTTACTACTCCTTTTTCAGTTACTTTTTTTGCAATTTTTATACCCATTTCTTTTGTGTAGGGCTCATTAACAAGTCTTGGTAATCTTTTTAGAAAAATGTCAATTGAATACCCCGGTACTTTTTGTAAAATCTCTAAAAAGTTTCTCAATGGCTCAACATAAATAATAAGGTCACTCAAGTTATTATTTTCGTCCATAGTGTTTAATTTAATTGATTGTGGAAGATAATTATTAAAACTTTTCAATATTTTTAGACTAAGTAAATCTATCTGATTTGTTAAACCTTCAACTATCTCATTTCTAAGAAATCCTCCATTTGAAGAAAAGAGAAGATTTATAACTTCGTCTAAAAGTTTTTCTAAATCGAGGTTTGTTTGCTTTGCAGCGTTAGAAAGAAGATCTTCTAAACGATCCCATTTAAATTTTTTATTATCAAAAAGCATTTCTTTAAGGCTTTCCCTTAATTGTGGATCAGGGTCTTCCATTAATCTTCTTGCAAAATAGGGATAAGCTGCGCCTAATATTTTGAAGTTTGGATCTACGCTTAAAGCTATTCCCTCTAATGTAAGTAATGATCTAATTATAAGAGCATAATACGGGGGTAGTCTAAAGGGGAATTTATACATAACACCAGACATATCGTCAGTAACGCTCTTAAAATCCATCTTCGAAACTCCTTGTTCAACGGCGTTAATGAAAACATCTTGAAATGCTGGAACAATGGGTTCTAGATTAACTTCCTCTGATAAAAATCCTAATTTTACGAAATCTTGAGACAATTTATCGAAGTTCTTATTTACTAAGTGGACTACTGCTTGAATTAATCCTGACCTAGATTCTCTGGAAACCTCGCTCATCATTCCAAAATCTAGATAACATAATCTTCCATCTTCTAAGGCTAATAAATTACCTGGATGCGGGTCTGCATGAAAAAAACCATGTTCTAAAAGCTGTTCTAAACTGCATTGCACCCCTATATCAATCATGTCATCAGGATTAATTCCTAATTTTTTTACGTCCTCTAAATTTGTTAATTTTGTACCGTCTATCCATTCCATTGCTAAAACTCTTCTTGAAGTTATTTCTTTATAAATTTTTGGTACGGCAATCATCTTGTTATGGTTATGCATATCTCTAAATTTTTCTGCATTTGCAGCTTCGTTTAGATAATCCATCTCTTCAAAAACTCTCTTGCCTAATTCATCAATCAAAGCAACTAGATCACTTCTTATTAATCCGATATTGTTTTTTAGCCAATAAGCAATATTTCTTACAATGTAAAGGTCTAAGGTTATTTGTTCTCTTAAACCTGGCCGTTGTACTTTTATTGCAACGATCTCTTCATTTTTTAGTTTAGCTTTATGCACTTGACCTAAAGAGGCAGCAGAAATTGGCTCTTTATCAATTTCTAAAAAAATCTCATCTATTTTTTTTCCTAAATCTTCTTCTATTAATTCCATAGCTTTATCGCCATCAAAACCAGGGAGCTGATCTTGCAATTCAGATAATTCTTCTAGAAGAATAGCTGGGATTATATCTGGTCTTGTTGATAAAGCTTGGCCTGCCTTAACAAATGCAGGTCCAAGTTCTACTAACAAATTTGTTAATTCTCTTGCTCTAAATCTTGCTTGCTCTTCATTTTTCAGTCTTCCAGTTAATTTATCCCATCCAACGGAAAAGATGTAAGCAAAAATAGGTAGGAGTGTTTGCCAAAGTCTTCTTAAAAGTCTTTTAGGATTTTTTTTGTATATTTTAGAAATTGTATCTGGATCATAATTTAAGAGTCCAGAGACCTCAATAAAATCGGTAAAATCTTCTTTCATAACTTTATATATTTAAAACCTTTATTTTTTTAAAAAAGAAGTTAATTTTTCTATATGGAAGAATTATCATGTTAATACAACTAAAAATAAAAAATATTGCCTTAATAGAAATTATAGAAATTAATTTCGAAAAAGGTTTGAATATCATAACGGGAGATTCAGGTTCAGGAAAATCATTAATTGTGGATTCCCTAAATGCTTTATTTGGTGGAACTAATATACCTCTAAAACATTTAATACGTCCAGGAAAAGATTTTTGCTTTATCGAGGCCATATTTTCTTCTTCTCCCCAAATTAATGATTGGTTAATTGTTAATGGTTTTCAAATAACTTCTTCAGAACTACAAATTAAAAGAAAATCTTATAAAAAAAATAATAAAATTTTATCCAAATATAGTGTTAATAATTTATCAATAAATAGACAATTATTAGAAAAGCTTGGACGATTTTTAATTGATTTTGCAGGTCAATCCGACACTTTTATATTTGATTCTTTAGATAAGAGAAGATTAATTATTGATGACTTATGTTCCCAAGAATCAAGAGATACTAGTGAAAGGATTAAAAGTATATGGGGAGAAACTAAAGTTTTAGAAGGATTAATGCATGAAAAAATAGAATTTTCTAGGAATCAAACAGAAAAAAACTTGGCAATTAAGCACATGTTGAAGAGTTTAGAAGAAGCTGATTTAAATTCAAGTCCTGCAAGCATATGCTGCCAACGATATAATCGGTTACCGGAAATACCTCCCTCTGGAGAAAAATTTAATATCGCTTTGTGCCCGGCGATTGCAGCAGCAATTGAAAATGTAGAGTACTTCGTCATTTGGACTATTCGCTGACATCTTGTTAACGCGAAGAAATCACATAATGCGGCATAGCCGGGGACACTGGATAAGCGCGATGGCAAATCGATCACTTGTACATCCCCTCCTCGGCTACGAATATCTCTGACGAGCTGATTCCGGTAGGGTATGTCTTCTGAGCAAATGAATAAAGGTTGTTTACGCTCTATGAAAAGATCAATTTGCTGGCGAGCCCTTTTTTCGATCGTTACCCATGTGCGTGAGGACATCGTGTAGTCCTTCTCTACCGCGACAAGCTTGTCACCACGTCGCACATGAATACCCACGCGTGTAGCGATATCCAGAGGTATGAATATATTCATATGCCATACACACTGTGTGCTC
>OZSS01001332.1_pt1 | contig 11499 bp, 5 predicted proteins | sample 1779911 | NCBI WGS metagenome assembly OZSS01 (sample SAMEA2603589, study PRJEB24840) | metagenome | biome: Water; feature: Photic zone; material: Seawater sample | place: Mediterranean Sea | collected 2013-11-12 | depth 10 m | reverse complement strand
GGAATGCGGACATCTTCCCTTCGGAAGCCGCATGTGTGACAAAATTGTCGCAGGTCTCGTCGATCTCTTGCCTTTTGCAGAACTTTGATCATCGCCCCAACAGATGTGTTATTGTGTGCAAATTTGTTGAGACTTTTCGCCACATCTTTGCAGATCTCACACTTGGTTGAACTTTCCGGGCGTCCTTGCTCTGCGGCTTGGCCTGCTGCGACCAGCACAAGGAGGATGGCGGCAAGGAAACGCATTGGGATGTGGTTCCCCAAGAAATGACGTGTATGTGACGTTTTGTTTAATTAATTGAGGGGCCAGGGCCAGGGCTAAAGCCGATTATTTGACTGAAAACCCGAGTCAAACTGATTTGCGGAAGAAAGCGTGACATGTCAGTACATTGTATTCGTACGTAAGTATCGAATACCTAGTACGTAACTCGTAAGTAAGTAAGTACGCTTTAAATTAATTAATTAAACTTCCAGAGGGCTTGGGGCACGGAGTACTCGTACCGAGTACGAGTATTCGAATACGGAGTACTCGAGTATTCATACCGAGTATTCGAATATTGGTCTGCAAACCACAGGATTCGAATATCGAATATCAGATACGACGGACCAAGCATTTTCTCATTTTTTTTTTTGATGTCAACATGGAAGCCCCTTTGCAGCCTGTGTCACGACGGCGACGACAATCCCAAAGCCGGTCGTCTCCTCAAATACACCTTTCAAGGGGGTAACGAAGGGTGGGTTCACATTAAATGCGCCTTGTGGTCCACAGAATGCGTGAAGGCGGATGGCAAGATTAAAAATCTGGAGGAAGCTCTTCGTCGAGGCCGGAGCATGCGTTGCAGCCTCTGCGGCCTCAACGGTGCCACGATTGGGTGCTACGTCCCAGCTTGCGGACAGGTATACCACTATAAATGTGCAAAAGCGGTAGGTTGTGATATGATAGAAACCAAGGGACGATACCGTCAGGTACCCATGGGAGCTGCACTGAAGAAGAAGGCAGAGTTGCAGGCACAGCAAGCTGCGGATGAGGCTCGCTTCCTGAGGATGGGAGGCGGAAATCGTAATGCTAGCAATGGTACTCAGCCACCATCATTCGCTGCTGCTGATGCAGATGAGGTTCTGAAAGATCTCAAGAAAGCGGCTGCTGTGGAGTACCCACTGAAAGTTATGTATTGTGAGCAGCACAATGAGCCTGAGATCTTTGGCGGCCAGCACTGCTTTCGTGTCGACCGCATCGAGCAGCGGCGCCCGGCTAAGTCTGGCGGCCGTGGTAAGTATGAATATCTTGTCAAATTCAAAGATAGCACAGCGCTGTCAAGTGCGGATGGCAATGGTGCAGGCGGCGTTGTTGCTGCCGGTGGAATGGTGATGAGGCATGCAGACAAGGAGTGGATTCCAGCCCACCATCTGCACCCGGAGCTCATCGACGACTTTCGCCAAGGCAAATGGGACACTGCACAAGCTAATGCTGATGGCGGACTTATTGTACTTACGAAGGAGCAAGAAGCTGCACAGCGACGGGCTGCTGGCTCGGCGGCAGCCTCCGCTGTGCCTTTGGTACCTGGTGCCTCAGCGAATGCACTCGGCACGCAATCCAAAGGTATCGGCCAAGCTTCCACGGGGCCGAAGCGAAATGAACAAGCCGAAGTGCCATCGAAAGACGGTTCCAGTGCTGTAGACGGTGTGGCACTTGGCGTTAGCATGCGCAACGGGGCACTGGATGCTCCTCTACCACGGGTTTCAGTTGTCCCAAGGTTCAAACCACCTCACAACGACCCTATCTGCGGTATTTGCGAGAAACCAGCATCAGCAGGCTCGCTGATCAAGTGTACAGGTGTTTGTGGTCGGTCATACCACCGTCGGTGTCTCAATTTACCTATGACTGTGGCTGGGTTGACCTGGAAATGTGTTGAATGTGCAACAGACACTCATTGCTGCTTTGCTTGTGGCGGTTTTGCTCGCACACACCACCAGGCGTTTCGAACGTTTGGCTCTGACCAGGACGGGTCTGTGGCAGCCGCTGCAGCTGCAGCTGCGATAGAAGGAGGAGGTAACGGCGACATTGGAAAGGTGGGAGCTGCAGCAGACGTTTTGCAGCAGTGTGAAAAGTGTGCCCGATTCTACCATCAGAAATGTCTCATTCCAGTTGTTGGTGAAGGTCTTGGGCCCTTCTCTTTCTCATGCTGCCCCTGGCATCTGTGCCATCGCTGCGGTGAGCCAGGCAGTGTCGCAGAAAAACGTCCGCTGCTGCGTTGCTTCCGATGTCCCCTAGCATATCATCCGGAGTGTGCTCCACCATCCTGCAAGAAGATCTTTGGGGGGTACATTGCATGCAATTACTGCAATGCTGACAGCAGCACATCTCCATTACATGATGCACCGTACTGCCCACCTGATGTATTTGCGGAACCGATACTGGAGTCGAGAGTAAGATGGCCACTGGGATTGCCTGCCCCAGACAAAGTGAAGGGTGAAGCCCCGAAGGTTGAATCCGCACATGAAGATGGTAAGAGGAAAGATCCCCCAGACGCAACAGCTGCTCATGGCAAGCGACCAAAGCCCTGAAATGAAGCCCCTCCATCCCCCTTCCCTTTGAGAATTAAGTATTTACAATTAAAAATATTTCATTATTACAGGTCTGTCGTTTTGTTTTTTTGAAGTGCAGATCACAGCATGGCCATTGATCGCTTTGTTGTGGGGGATGCCGGATGCCGCATTGAAGTGCATTTATCACTCTGCAAATCATCGCATTTCGCAGGTTCTGGGTTTCATCTTCGCAATGCCCCGGCGTGGAGCCGAGTCCACGCGCTCACCTCAGTTTGATCAACTCGACTTCGGGGCTGCTCGCTCAGACAAAGGAAAGGGCCCCTTGGTTCCATCACTTTCACAGAGTGCTTCCACGATAACTCCAACAGTCTCTGGTTCCGCTGTCGGGCCTTCGACAACAGCGTCTGCGATACAGACCGAGGCTGGGCATGCTTACGGCGGCCGCGATGAACGCACTGTAACTGATGGCAACATGTGGGGTACAGCCGGGTCAGCCGTCATGTCTGGTACAGAGTTTGATGAGTGGCACCTGCACACTCCCCGCCAGGGCGCGCAGGGGTCGAAAGGAGTGGAAGTCAGGCTTAATGTGATGCCCATGAGACACATATACGCTGTTGTAGCATTTGCTGCAGTTTTCTTCTCGATCGGAATTGTGATCAGCATATTTATGCCACCGGTGCTGACACATCTTACAGATATTGTGGGTCGTGACAATCGCACAGCGGCGGCCCTACTCGAACCTTGGTTTGTACGGGTCTCCCTTCATAAACATCGATATCACTTCTTTTACATGGACTTTGCACCGTTGCATGCTCAAGAACGGGTTGGAATTTGCGAGACCTTGCACTTTACTTCGTCTCTTCGAGCATGCGAATTCACTGATACCAATGCGTGTCGGGACAGAAAGACGGGGCTATGGGGCGACCTGGTGGCCCACAGTGATCATTCGCGAGAGGTGTCATGCCCAGTCAACACTGCCAAGTGCACCAACATGACATTGCTGTTTGACCAGAATGCAACAGCACCCGAGTATCTTGTATCTGTTACATTTACAAACACGCCAAATCAGCTACGGTTTTTTACCGCTGTGGAGTTTCATCTGGCCTTCCCAAACCCTCACTTTGTAGAGTTTGAGTCCATGCTGGGGACTTCACTTTTCTTCATCGCTGTCACTTCTGAGATTGTGTTCGTGGTGCGCATGCGTTCTTTCTATTGGCAAGAGTGGAATTTTTTCCAGAAGTGGTGTCTTCTGCTGTCAACATTGCTTTGCATGTTTCTAAACCCCATGTACTGGTTCATTACAGGTGTTGCTGCAATGTCTGTGGCGTTTCTCACCTTGCTCATGCAACTGCTGTTCTTCTGTGCCCTGTTCCTGTTCTGGATTGTCAGCATGGAACTCATACTTCTCCCAGACGATGAGTGGTTGAGTGGGTCTGCAGCAAACTCGTCCCTTGATGGGATCAGCAACGGAGTCGAAGATTGGGATGAGGGTATGGATAACGATCGACGTACGCAACGACTTGTGAAGCACTGGTGGCAGCGAATGTCATTCTATGGGCCAAAACTATGTCTCGTTTCTGCTGTTTTCGTGACAGGATGTGTGCTACTGACATGGGCTGGCTGGGAAAACTCACGGGACCCTTTCAACTCGTCAAGGGAAGATTTTGCTGTGTATGCTATTATTTTTGCCATTTTGGCTGCCCTGCTTGTGGTAATGCTTTTCAGACTCGTATCTTTGCAACTGAAAGTTGCACGGCAGTTGAAGCGCTTGCCCAAACGTCACCGAGGGTTTTTTGCCCTTAGCTTCTTCATGCAAGTGTTTAACATCGCTGCTATTGTGGTAGCGGCAGTATCCGTGTCCAACCCCGTCGGGCCCTATCTCGTCGTCGTGTATGTGGCACAGACAGTTTATATCAGCATTTTGACCTACTTGTTCTCACCTGTTGAAGTCCTTGCAGCCATAGACAGTTGGTCCCGTACGCGTCGACACGGGGCCCCAGACGCAGGGCTGGATATGGAACTAAAGCAAGGAGCCCGTCTGGCTACTGCGGCTGCCACAGCTTCAACTTCGAGCGTTCCCAGGGGAAGCGCTGCAAGTGATACTGGATCCACCACAAATGACAAAAGAGCTGCAGACGATGTCACACTTTTCTATCGCTTGACACAGATGAACCAGCAAGGGGCTGACATAACGCGCGATAATGTTGCTGGGCATGGCTCATATGGCAGGTAACATCATGAAGCTTCACTTCGTTACCCAGCTTCTGCAACATCAACATCGCACAGTACTTACTGGGACCAAGGGTTCATTTACAAAGAAATGAGGCGCTTAACGTTATGTGAACTCCGTAGTGGCTCTCAAATGTAACACATCATTATTAGTACATAAAAGCCACTAAAGGGGTAGCCTACCGCAGTTGAGTGCCGTATGTTCTTGTTGTACTGTCAGGGTACACGAACCAGGTGCAGTAACATGGTTCATTGTTCAGCTATGCAGTCTTTTTGGACGAGCTGACAGCCCCCGTGGTTCGGAACGACTTCAAGGAACGTTCTCTCTTGCGAACTGCTGCCACCTGACGATGGTACACAACAGACGCAGCTGTAAAACCAAAACAAATTGCACACATCCAAAAAAGAATGACTGTGGCTGTCATGCCCCAAAATGGTGACCTGAGAATGCTGCTGTCCGCCGCTGAAAGCTGAGACGACGCGGCTTCAGAGTTCTTCTTAACATCATCAGGTAAAGGTATGCTGAGGACATAATGCGCAAAGACGGGTGGATAAGCAGAAAAATCGAGTTGTAACATGTTTTGACGTGCTGCATGGCAGAGACCCTTGACTGGAGGACTCTGCACCAGCAATACCAAAGCTACAGCATACACATCAGTGGACAACAGAACGGAGTGTCAGCAACGTGTCTGTTACTGCTCGCAACGATAGTGTAAACAGCAATACGAGTTGTCTAAATACTTACACATGACAAATTGAAAAAGTGCCGGAGCTGCAACAATGAGGGCCATCTTTGGTAAGAGGGACAAAGCAACTGTGCAGTCATTAACAGCGTCTTGATTCACACGCATCATAATGGCATCCATCTGTGACGCAGAGCCGTCACGCTGAGCAGCTTCCATCGGCTCAGACCGTTGAAAGCACATCAATGACAGATGCCGTTGGCAAGAGTCCAGGTGGAACTGGAGCTGTGGTCTGATTAGGGCAAGATCAGATAAGGACATCAATAAAAAGCAACTTAAACGGAGGCAGTGAACCTGCATAAGCGACAGATTGCCTCCAGTCCACCTCATCAGCTCATCCCGTACAGGCAAGACAAACAACAGCACATTTACCAAAGGAAGCACTACGCTGGTGTAGCAGCATAGGCGTACCCAAAAGGTAGGGGGCAATGCCAACTGTGAAGGAGGAGACATCTGATTGTTTCCGGCGCCATCGCCATCTGACACTGCTGCAAAAAACTCCGCAAAGAAAAACTTAGGGACAGCAACGGCGAACCCCAGCACTGCTACGGCAAGTACGAGCGCCACTTGCACGAATGCAACATCCACGTCAAATTCTACCATCACATCAATTCCTTTCCAAAATGCACCAAAGCGGGCAGAAAGGTCATTGTAAGTTGTCTCAAATGGTAAATCGAGCACTGTGAACATTGTGTCATCGCTTCCCCCGCCAGTCTCTCGCGGACGTATGGGGCGCGTAACAGTCCACTCCGGAGCCATAATCTGCGTCTGAAGAGCAGCGTAGGCAGACGCTGATGCTGCGCTGCCAGCAGGCAGCATTGCCGCATCAGCCACAGCAGACCTGTTCGCAACAGCAGCTGTCGGCACCATATCTGTCAAAAACACAGTAGCGAGCCCTGCAGCCGAAAGGACTCCGAGGAGAACACAAATCTGCACCTCGCCCATACGTCTGTGAAGTTGCCACATTCTTGCACTGTGAAGCAAAACAAAATCACAAAGAAGGGTATCAGCAAAAGGAACGATGCGCACATCTCCAGGCCAGAAGAACCTACCAGAATTGTACAAAGGCAAACAACATAATCCAGATGCTGTAAGCGGAAGGCTCGCCACGGTTAAGACACGAGTGAGTCTCCGACAGGAACAGAGCAATGGGAAGCAAGCACATGTTCCACATGAAGATGCTGCTTAATTCATCAAACCAAGGTAGCTCACGAAAGCGGCGCTCCTTCACAAAACCTGTGCATGGCTGCGGCCCAGACAATGTTATTCCAAACGTGTGCTGGCCTTCCACATGTGGTCCCGGTGAAGGTGACGCATTAACACCGTTCCAATACTGAAGACTGTGAAACAGTGCATCGGCGGGACGAAGTGGTGAGTGCGTTGCTGAGGGCGAACTAAAACCAAACCAACTCTTACCTGCGGAAACACCGCAGTGCGAAAGGCTTCGCTTTGTTCATTTTGCTGCACATGACAAAGAGGCCGATGAAGATGAAATAGCCCGCATTGATAACAGCCATTGCAGCAACTCGTTCGCCGACGGCTGCTGGGTCACTCCTCACTGAGTCCTCAGTCAAAAAATTCTGGGGGTCCCAGTGACGAATTTTACTGGTATTCGAATACGAGTACTGTACTGTATGAATACCCCAAGCCCTTAGGCGAATAATGCGTCGTCTGTCTGTCTGTCTGTGTGTGTGTCACGCTTTGGGGGCTAAATTTGGCTGGATTCGGAAAATTTGGATTTAATTGGACTGCAAATCAGTTTTTCGAGTGGTTTTGATTCACACGGCACTCGAACCCGTACACTCGCCTTTTTCAGTCAAATAATCGGCTAAAGCCGATTATTTGACTGAAAACTGAAGGACACACTGACTGGGGTTCTCAGTCAAACAAGGGCCCCCTGCCCTGGCCCTGGCCCCTTAATAAAAAATCCAAAAGCTGCAGCACTCAGGTCAGAAGTTCTCACTCAGAACCCTAAAAAAATGTTGAGGTAGACAGATGTCACTGATCTGATGACTGAAGGACAATGCAGACTGAATCACCGTTGTTGGAACACTCAAAAATTATGGCTCATCTCATTCTGCACCGATGACTGATGATCCAGCCTCACATCGTGAGCTCACTTTTCCAGTGGTCCACTTTTTGTTGTTATCAGTTTACCTCGGCTGAAGCTTCACAACAACGGAGGGCTCATTCTCTACAAGTATTCGAATACTTAGGAGTAAAATTTGTGTCTGAAACCGAGTATCTGCGGTGTGGCAGTGTGACTCACAGACTCACTCAGTGTGTTCAGTGAGCATGTTTTGTGTTACGTTTGTGCGTGTTCGGCTGTGCGTCTATGTTCGTATTTTTAAAAAATTGAATTTATTTTTAAAATCAATTTATGATTTCCGGGGGAAAAGTTTTTTTAAGGCTGGTGCAACAACAGCTTGTGGCTTGACTTGAGATACACGGTCGTCACAAAATCGTCGCAGCGATGCGTTGGTTGCTCCTCGTCCTCGCCTTTTTGGCGGGGGCGTTGGGCAAGTTCGACCCCACGGGAGGTTTGGGGAAGATGACCAATGCACAGTTGGGCAATGCGCTGCAACGGACGGCAGAGCAGGCCATTGCGAAGGAAGCCGCTAAGGTGCGTACTGCAACAACCTCTCCTCGCCATCCCTTCCGTACGCCCTATCCTAATTCATACTGCCATTGTTCCTCTTGTGCTTCACACTTGCAGCCAAACTCCTCCCTGGATCTTGAAGATCTGATTGGAGACGAGCCCGCTATGCCTTTGCCACCCGCGCTGACGGATGACGAGCGCAAGCGGTTGAAAATAGAGGCTGATAACAAAATTGTTGCCGAACACATGAAGCCCGTAACAGATCTGCAGGCCATTCGTGACGACGCACAGAAGCAGTTGCTCAGAGAAAAGGCGGGCCTGGCAAAAGCGCTGAATGTGCTTGATGAACAGTTGGTGGATGGTTCTTCGACGGATGTTACGCGTGCCATGAACGCAACTTTCGCTGCAGCTTCTGCCGTTGAGAAGACGCGCATGATTTCGCGTGCCTTCAACGACAAGCAGCAGAGTGCGATCGCCAAACTGCGGACTGCATTCAAAGCCAACCGCGACCGTGCGCTCAAGGATCTGCTTGTGGACCCAGCGGCACAGAGCCAAGACTGGCATGTGGCCAACTTGGTGCTGGACAGGCTCAACACCATCAAGCCCTTTGAACAGCCGAACTCGACTTATGTGTTCAGCCGCATTACCCCTGACGAGATGCATCCAATTTTGATGTCCGTCGCCAACGTCGCCTTGAGGTACTACTCCAATAACACAGGTGCGGTTGGTGCGTCCAAGCGAGCGGCCGTTATTTCTGCGTTGGATCGTCTGTCTGCGGACCCACATTTCTCTAACATGGCGGTCATCGCGAGAGTGTTGTCCCGCGACATCTCTCATAAAGTCAATTCGGAGCCGGTTCAAATGTTCCAAAAGATTTTTGCTCGCGCGGTTCAGCGTGCACACCTTGCAAGTCTTCGACACAGCACCGCATCGCTCGCTGAGCAACTTGCGTTGTATCAATCTCTGAATGCGAGCACGGACGCCAACGTGACAGCGAAGGTTGCGGAGGTGTCTACTGCTCTGGCGCTCAAGACTGCACAACAGGAGACGGCTGCTGAGGCAGTGAACAAACGCATTCGGGACCGCAAGGTCATGATCGCAGACGTCAGGGCCATGAAGGCTGCCACGGAATCTGGAGACGATAAGGCATATGTGCAAGCTCAGGCACACGCAGCCGAGCTCGGTGTGAAGAACTCTACTCTGCACTCATATCTGCTGAATGAGCACCGCCAGGCACTCAAACAAAAACGTGCCGAGGAGCAGCAGCTGAAGGACGCTGTCACCGCCGGAGAAAACGCTGCCAAGCAAGCTCTCGAGGCTCACAAGCAAACGTTGGCGGCGGAGGACCTGACAGAGCGAGCACAGCGCGCATTGAAAGATGCCGAGAAAGAGGAGGTGAACATTGCCGTGCAGCATGAAAAGAAGAAGCAAGAACTGAGCGTTATGCAAGTGAAGAATTCATTCCTTGCACCAACTTTGCAGAAAGGCGGTCTTCTCGAGCAGGCAATTCGCGACGAGACGCAGGCTAACTGGACAGTCACACATGACACAACGAAGCTCCGCGAATGCCGCGAAGCGCTGTCCAAAGCATGGACGAACTACGATATGGTTCTTGTCACAAAGGCGCGCGAGTGCGTGAAGAATTACACGGAAGTTGTTGCACGTGCACAGGTACACTATGGCTTGATGCAGACCGTGCGTCAAGCGGCTGTCGTCGACGTGGAGCGGCTTGGCAAGCAGCAGTTCGACGTGGACCAGTTGTCAAAGAGCATCGAGTCGGGCAACGAGAATGTGGATGGGAGCGTAGCGGCTTTCCAGACTGCTCGCAACGTCACTAGGGCTAAAGCTGCCAAGCTTAATGCTTCCCAGGCCCACGATGACGAGGCCAACAGCGACGCGGAGGCTGCTGCAGAGGAGGAAGCCTCTCAGTCAGATGAAGAAAAGCGTGCTGCGATCGTGTCACTTGTTGACAAGGAAAAGGCGAAACTTGTCAAGAAATTGTCGAAGGCAACGAAAGCTGCTCAGCGTGCCGCAGACAAATTCGATGAGACTAAGAATGCTTTGTTTTGTGCTCGTGCTGATCTGAACGCGTCAAAGCTGCAGCTGGCACAACTCAATGACAAACTGACAACACTGAGCCAAAAAATGGCTGGACAATCTGATGCCGAACTTTCGGCTGAGGACAAAGCCTTGTACGCTCGCATCAAATCTGACGGTGGAGAAGGTTTGCGTGAGGCCACCGAAGAGAATATTACCTCTTTGACATCCAAGATTGCCACTCTTGAGAGCAACCTCACGAAGGAGGAGCATGCGACCGAAAAAACCAAAGTGGATGTGCAGATACTTCGTCTACAAGTGGATCTGCAGAAAGTTACTGTGAAGCAAATGGACGAAGCTGAGAATAATCGCACCACATTCAACTGCACAAATGCGACTGCAAGTAATCCTAACTGCACTGGCAAGGAGGATGAAAATGGTATCCGCCCGCAAGACCGCAACTTCATTCTTGAAGTGAAGAAGGAGAAGTACATGGAGGCTGCATACTTGCAACAACAACTGGACAAAATCAAGGGTGATAAGGTTTCCACAGAAGCACGCCGAGCGCAGCTGAAGTCGCTTATCAAAAATCAGACACGTGCTATTGCGCGCACTGATGTTGACATTGATGCTGGCGTCAAGGAAGTTAACAGACTGTACGCTGTTGTCAGCGAAGCCAATACGACTGTTGACGAGCAGAAAGCCCTCCAACTGAAGGCAATCGCGAGTCTTGACGCTGTCGAAGGTGCAAAAAAAGTTTTTTCTACGGCGCAAGCTGTCGCAGACAGAAATCAGAAGCTCTCCCACTTCAATGCGCAGGTAGCTGCTGTTGCTTCCTTGCGAGAACATCGGCAGACGCTTGTGAAACAGCGCTCCGAAGCGCGCAAGTCTGAATTTGAAGCCACCGTTGCCATCGCTGAGATGACCGTTCAGATCAAGGACGTGCATCAAGATGTTCTGAAGACCATCACTGCTGCCAATTTGCTTCGGAGCCGCTACAATAACGCGAGTCTCGAGCTTGCAGAGGATGCAGTCAGGAACATCACTCAAAACATCACAAATATGACGCAGCATTTTTCTGTGATGCCACTTTCTGGGTCTTTCCAACCAAAGAAGTTTCATTTCCGAGATCATCACGAAGTTTTTGCATGTAGTCGTGGGCGTCATCAGAACGATCCTGAGCATCAATGAGATCCGCTTCGGCCTTCTCTTTCTTGCGCAAGTTAGCACGCAGGGAAGCCTCTATTTCCTTCAGGCCTTCCTTGAATCCAGTGCGAGACATCTCCGTGCGTTCGAACTTGAGTGTACGGATCAACTCTTTCAGTACAGCGATGCGGCTCTTGAT
>OZSS01001331.1_pt1 | contig 11502 bp, 8 predicted proteins | sample 1779911 | NCBI WGS metagenome assembly OZSS01 (sample SAMEA2603589, study PRJEB24840) | metagenome | biome: Water; feature: Photic zone; material: Seawater sample | place: Mediterranean Sea | collected 2013-11-12 | depth 10 m | reverse complement strand
GTACAAGCCATCGTTTTTTCGATCAATGAGCTCCTGACCAAGGTGTTTGATCAAGACTTCCCAACCCGCACTCCTTCCGACCTCAATCTCTTAAGCTCCAGAAGCAGGGCATGGGTGTCTTCGACCAAATTAGGGTTCATGGTGACTTAGCTCAATATTGGAACGGAAAGTTTTTCGACATACTTGGCCAGTAAATCAAATTCAAGATTGACCCTGTTACCCACCTTTCGATCAACCAGGCTGGTTTTGGCAATGGTGTGGGGAATTAACCAGACTGCAAATGAAGACTCGGAGACATCACAAACAGTAAGCGAACAACCATCCAAGGCAATACACCCCTTGTCTACGAGATATCGCGAATACTCTTCAGGAATTCCAACCTGCAGGTATAAATTTTTCCCTCTTTCCTCAAAAACTTCGATTTCACCACAAGCGTCAATGTGCCCGGACACAAAGTGACCACCCAGTCGGGCGTTTGCACAGAGAGAACGCTCGAGGTTGACCAAGGACCCGGCTTGTATATCGCCCAAATTAGTCCGCTCCAGGGTTTCTTCCAACAAATCAAAGGAAGCCTCCCCATGAGCCTCTTCTCGTAAAGTTAGGCAACATCCATTAACGGAAAGGCTCGCCCCCTCTTCTAATCCCTCGGAATTAGGAAAAGGCACGGAAAGGCGAAGGATCCACGAATCCTTATCCTCTGTTAAGGATAAAGCTTTTCCCACGCTTTCAACGATTCCAGTGAACATGTAATATTTGAGCTTGTATGAAAATTACTAAAAATGAGTGGAAAGATCATTTGACCTGACCAACATTGAAACTAGCTTGTTTACTTGATCATGACAAATTCCATCTTAATTTGCAGGACTTTTCTTGTCACACTTGTAGGGTTTTCCTCCCTCCTGGGGACTCACTCACATGGCATTCCCGCTTCCAGTCAACGTGTTCCTCCTGATTCCTTTTTGGTTCTTTCCATTAAAGCCAAGACCATCATGGAAAAGTCAAGTATTTGGAAAAGCGATGTATGGAGCCCCCTTTTGCAAAATTGGGCCATCCATCATTCCGGTTTTTATGAGTTGTTGTTGGATGAAAACGCAAGCGGTCTCAACCTAAGGTCCCCTCTTCAATTGTTTGCCAGACTCGACGAAAAGGATTCTCCCACCCCCGCCTTTGGATTAATCGGATCAGTCTCAGAGACCGACAGGTTGGATCAGACCATCAAAACCATTGCCGAATCGCTAGGCTTGAAAAAGAAACCCGGGAAATCCCTGCGTTACGGCAAACCGGAACTCCCCTATGAAATTGGACGGAAAGGGAAAGCGTTTTATGTTTTAGGTTTTCTCCCGCAAGCCCAAGGCAAGAATGCCGCAGTCATCGAAATGCATTTGGATCAGCTTTTCGACTCGTTTCCCCGGAAACCGAACTTGGAAAAGATTCCTGCCCCCTTGGTCACGCACTTCAAGCAAAGCTCCGATTGCTCCGTTTATCTGGATGGAACCGGGCTCGCTCGTGCTTTTGACAAGTTTATCCCTAAAACGCAGAACTTTTGGCTTAACACTATTCTTCCCCTCATGGATAACCTCACGCATCGTTCGGTTGGTTTGCATGCCGTGTCTACGAAAGGGGTTCTCAAAATTCAGGCCATCGATTATTCCTTGCCGGATTCAGCCGAATCCATCCCGGTTGATCATCTTTCTGTCCTTGATACGATTCCAGGAGACACTCCCTTCCTTGCCCGACTAAGCCTTTCCCAAGGCAAAATTAAAGACCTGGTGGATGAAACCGTAGATCATCTTCTTCGAACCTTGACGACTGGGAGAATGGACAAGGATTCCACCCTCCCCGGCTTTGACGCCTCCGCAAACGAACTCATGCAAGCCCCAAGTGGTGATTTTGTGCTCATCAGCGGGCCTTTTGACCCCAAACCTTACACCACTTCTGAAGGAGCCCCACTCCTAGAGTACAATCCATCCTTTGCATTTGGCACTCGCATTGCCAATCCGTTTTCTCTTAAGCAATTGCTCTCTGGTCTTAACTCCGCCAACTCTTTGGATGCACTCTTGAACCTTCACGGTCTAAAACTTTTCCAGAAAGATCAATTTCTCTGGCTTTCGACTCCGCACTTTCAAAGAGAACTCGAAGCAGGTAGATCCATCACTCCCCTATCCACAACCAGAAAAGACTTTCTGAATCATCACGATTTCGCATTGAATGTTTCAATTCCACCAATGACTCACTCCTTAAGAAAATCCGGGGCGCTATCTTTTACCCACCTTAAGAATCTCGAATTTATTGATGAATTTTCCTCCCTTTCCGTATGCTCAAAAAACAAAAATTTGGATTTCACTGCAAAATTCAGGCAAAAGGATGTGCAGGGTTGGGAAGTCTTGATCAAACACCTTGGTCAGGAGCTCATTGATCGAAAAAACGATGGCTTGTACTTAGCCATTGCCCGAGACGATTTTAACGCGTTGGCCTTGGAAATCTCCAACGGTGCTTTATTAAACGCCAACGATCGGTTCGGGCATACCCCCCTCCATTATGCCGCCTTTAAGGGAAATGCTCGGTTCGTGGACTATCTGTTACGTAACGGAGGCAACCCGAACGCCCGCGGTCGCCATGATTCGACCCCACTCCACAGTGCCGCCTGGGGGCGTAACATGGCGGTCGCTGAAGTTCTTCTCGAAGATGGGGCGGATGTCAATGCTGCCACCGATGAAGGAGAAACCCCTGCTATGACCGCTGCCCTTCGCGGCGAGCAGGACTTGCTGGAAATCCTCTTTGCCCTATCGGCCGACCCCCAAGCGAAAGATCAACATGGAACCAACCTGATTGATTTGGCTGCCGCAGGCGGACACCATGAAATTGTTAGGCTCCTGCGTGAGATTGGAGTACCTAACAATCACCCCCTGCATATCGCCGCAGGTCTTGCCGAATATGAAGTCGTTGAGAAATTGCTAAAGAAAGGACATTCGGTAAACGATCGTGATGCTTTTGGAGCCACGCCCCTCCTCATCGCAGTGGTGGCCGGCCAAGAAAAGATGGTCGACCTTCTTCTTTCCAAAGGAGCGGACCCTCATATCTCCGCCAAGGATGGATACACCTTGATGCATGGGGCGGCTTTTTCAGGAAAGAAAAGTCTCCTACGGAAAGGCCTTTCTTTTGGTCTGGAGATCAATCCAAGATACGGACCGGAAGGAATCACTCCTGCCGATGTCGCGGAGGATGAAGGGCCAGCCCTTCCCTATTTACGCTCCATGGGAGGCCGAACGGCTTGGGAATTGGGTCCTCACCGTTAATCCCTTAATATTCGTGGCCTAATCGGATCAATTGCCGCCCCATCCGGGATAGCTCACGATCCAAATTTCTTGCATCAGGAATCATTTTTTCCAAGCAACTCCAATACCTCTTCGAATGGTTCATTTCCCTGAGGTGGGCAAGTTCGTGAAATAAAACATATTCACCCAATTTATAAGGAAGTAGCAAGATCCTCCAGTTCAAGGAGATCGTACCCTTGCTTGAACAAGAACCCCAGCGCGATCGTTGGTTTCCTACACGGATCTTTTCAGGAATAAGTCCGCATTGGTCGATGCATCTCTCGAGCCTACTCGGTAAAAATTGCTTACCCAAATCGATGCATGACTCCAACAAGCAACTTTCCATGGGTTGCAGCGGGTCAATCGCAAAGAGTACCTTATCCATGTTCAACTGGTTATCTCGAACAGACGCATTGGGAACACAACGCCATTCGACGCTCAGGGGAATTTCGTTGAGGCAGAGCTTCCCACCCTTGGTAAAGTGGCTCGATAATGATTGTTCTTCGGGGAATTCGGCGGATGTTCTCAGCAACCAATTTTCCTGCCCGTAAAGAAAGGATTTTGCCCGGGCGAGGGATGCCCACCGGGGAATGGTTAAAGTCAAGCGATCGGAGCGAACCATCCGCAGGTTCAGCCTCCGAACCCTCGGGGAACGTTTGATCACGCATTCGAACTTAAGTTCTTCACCTTCCGGATTCTTAACAAGTATACTTTCAAGCCATTGCTTCACCTACCAGCCTCAACCTTTCTTTGCCTTCGACTCAGAATCCAACTTCCGAACCTGAGAAGAAGCAAAACGACGCAGGGCAGATTCCGGATCAATTCCAGCTTCACGACAGGCACCGACGATTTCAAAGAGACGTTTCCCCGCTTCTTCATCGGTCAAATCATTACTTTGGGAAGCAATGTCCTGCTCCCAATCTCCTTCTCGCTCAAGCCCGGCCTTGCGAACCCTTTTGTAAATATCATAGGCAAAGAGCAACGCAGGCAAACGCGGAGGCAAATCCTTAAACAGGGAGGATGTATTCTCAGGCAAGCCCTTTTCCTTTTTTTCAAGGGCCTTGATCGACTCCCACCGATCGATTACCTCTTCGGCCGTTTTCATGCGATCATCCTCATTTCCAAAAACATGGGGGTGCCTTCGAATCAACTTCTGGTTCACTCCCCGAGCCACATCCTCCAAGTCAAACTGGGAGGATTCTTCGGCCAATAAGGCATGAAAAACCACTTGAAGCAAAAGATCTCCCAATTCCTCCTCCATCAGCGGGTAATCCTCGTTGTCAATGGCCTCAAGTGTCTCGGAGGCCTCTTCAATCAGGCATTGAGCCAAGGATTGGTGGGTTTGCTCTTGGTCCCAGGGGCAGCCCCCGGGTGCCCGAAGTTGGGCCACAATTTCTCTTAGTCGTTGAATTTCGCTCACTCTCGCGCATTGTGTTTAAAGAGTCCGCAAGTGGCAATTCATTCCCTGCGGTCACCTAGGATTAATTTTACTATGGATAAATTATCGGAAATCATGGATTGGAAACGCCGGGAGGTTGCATCGCAAACTCGTCCGGTCAGCGAACGCGAACTGACTCAACTCGGTGAGCGAATGAGCGAACGCGGTTCTTTTTTGCAGGCTCTATCCACCGACGAACTTTCGGTGATTGCAGAAATCAAAAGAAAATCTCCTTCCGCTGGAATCATTGCCGAAGAAATTTCCGCCCCGGAACAAGCCAGGTCCTACTGCAATGCGGGAGCCGATGCCCTGTCCATCCTGACGGACGAGAAATACTTCGGTGGAAAACTGGAAGATCTATGGGAAGTGAATGACTTTCTTCGGCAGCACCAAAGAAACACCCCCACCCTGAGAAAAGATTTCATGGTGGAACCCATTCAAGTCTTAGAGGCATTGGAAGCGGGTGCCCGAGCCATCCTTTTGATCGTGCGGGCACTTAATGACGATGAACTGAAGAAACTGCGCAATTGCGCCGATCATGCCGGACTCGATTGTCTTTATGAAATTCACGAAGAGCAAGAATTGGAAAGAGCCCTTAAGCTCGAGCCCAAAATTCTTGGCGTTAACAACCGGGATCTTCGAAAATTCACCACCGATTTATCGACCACCGAAAACCTTTTCCCGCTCATCCCGGATGAGATCATCAAAGTCAGTGAGAGCGGCATATTTGAGCCGGAAGATGCCTGGCGGGTAAGAGAAGCGGGAGCCGATGCGATTCTCTGCGGTGAAGCCCTCATGAAATCCGAAGACCCCGAAAGCTTCATCGCGGAGGCTAAGCAGGAGGGAGAGGACTAAGGCAGGACGCCTTACCTTTTTCATACGAAGAGATGCCGCTTTCTCCGTCCGCAACCAGGGAACTCCTGCACAAACTAGACCACCGCCCAAAGAAGAAACTTGGGCAAAATTTTCTCATTGATGGAAACATCGTTCAAAAATCCATTGCCATGGCAGAGTTACGGGAAGGGATGGATGTCCTTGAGGTCGGCCCCGGTTTAGGCACCTTAACTCAAGAACTGCTGAACCATGGTCAGAGGGTGCATGCAGTCGAATTCGATGCGAAACTGACTGGAAACCTTAGGGAACGGTTCGCTCCCTCAATCAACCAAGGGCAACTCCAACTCATACAGGGTGATGCCGTGAAAGAACCGTTGGGCACGATTCCTCAGGATTGCCTGGAATACTTGGTGGTGGCGAACCTGCCTTATGCCATTTCCTCCGCATGGATGGAAGCCTTGCTAGCCACTCGTCAAATCCCAAAACGTATGGTTCTAATGTTACAAAAGGAAGCAGTTGAGCGAATGTGGGCACAACCCAATGGAAAAAACTTCAATGCCCTGAGCGTTTTTTTGCATGGTTCCTTTTTGCTCAACGGCACCCATTCCGTATCCCGACAATGCTTTCATCCCGTCCCCCAGATTGACTCTCTTCTGATTCGGATGGACCGATTAGAAAAACCTTATCTCTTTTCCGATAGGTCACGGGCTCTGATTAGAAAAATTTTCACCCAAAGAAGAAAGCAAATTGGCTCTCTGGCCAAAAAAGAAAAACCGGAGATCCAGGAAAAACTATTGGATTGGCTGAGCCAAAATGATTTGCCCACCACTCTTAGACCCGAACAAATTCCTCCCGAAGCATGGCGAACCCTGGCTGAGTCCTTGAAGCCTTAGGCAGCTACGCCCTTACCACAGCATTTCTTATACTTTTTACCGTTTCCGCAGGGGCAAGGATCATTACGTCCGACCTTGGGTTGGTCACGAACCACTGGTACCGCAACCTTTGGGATTTCCGGAGCTTCATTCGATTGAATGGAAGGAGCCGCGGAAGAAGGCCCTGAAAACCGATCGAAACCTTTACTGCCCGCCGCATCCGGCCCAGTCGTCTTGGCGACATCCGATAAAGCAGAAAGCATATTCTCAAAAGCGGCAAGGTTCGTGGATGAACGGAACATCCCCGAACAAACCTCCGAACGCATGGTACCCATCATTTCCTCAAATGCCCGAAAAGCCTCGTTCTTATACTCGCTCAATGGATCTTTTTGCCCATAGCCCCGCAAGCCTACACTTCGGCGCAATTCCTCCATCTCGGTGAGGTGATCCTGCCAATGAAGATCAGCCGCATTGACCACCACATACCTTTCCAAGCTTTGCAACTGCTCGGGGTTTTCCAATTTACGTTTCGCTTCGTACGCGGTGTTTATCTTATCCAAGAGGATCTCTTTAATTTCCGCTTCATCCTTTTCGAGAAGTTCCTCTATGCGAAGCGACAAAGGAAAAGTTACATTCACCCAGGAGGAAACAAAGGATTCCAAATCGGGCATCTCTTCGATTTTCGAGACTTTGAATTCAGAAGGTGAAATTCCGGCAAGCCTCTCGTCTACCTCTTCTTCCACAAGTTCAAGAAGAATCTTCCCGGGATCCTCTTCCAATAGAGCATCATTACGAATCGAATAAACGATTTCACGCTGGCGGTTAAGAACATCGTCGTATTGAAGCAAACGTTTACGGATGGAATAATTTTGTTGCTCCACTTTTTTCTGGGCATTTTGAATCGACCAATCCAAGGTTCCGTGCTCCAAGACCTCATCGTCTCCGAACGACTTCTCCAGCATTTTCGAAAGAGCACCCTGATTGGCAAACAAACGCATCAAGTCATCCTCGAGTGATACATAAAAACGGGATGCTCCTGGATCGCCCTGACGAGCACACCTTCCCCGTAATTGACGATCAATTCTTCGGGACTCGTGTCTTTCCGTACCCAACACCAAGAGTCCGCCCAGTTCCTTAACACCCTCTCCCAGTTTAATGTCTGTCCCTCGACCCGCCATATTGGTTGCAATCGTCACCGCTCCTCGCTGACCAGCTTGGGCAACGATTTCCGCCTCCCGTTCGTGGAACTTCGCATTCAGCACCGTGTGCCGAATATTGGCTCGCTTAAGCATACGGCTGAAGACCTCAGACGATTCGACCGAAGCAGTACCAATCAAGACGGGTTGGCCCTTTTGGTTGGCTTCAGTCAAGTCCTCCAAAACCTGATTAAATTTTTGTCTTCGGCCTTTGAACATCAAATCATTAAGATCTTTCCGAACACAATCCCGGTGGGTCGGAATGACCATCACGCCCAAGCGGTAGATGTCGTGAAATTCACCTGCTTCGGTTTCCGCTGTTCCCGTCATCCCCGCCAGTTTGTCATACATTCTGAAGTAATTCTGAATGGTAATGGTGGCGTATGTCTTGGTCTCTTTCTCAATCGCCACACCTTCCTTGGCTTCCACTGCCTGGTGGAGACCATTGCTCCATCGGCGGCCGGGCATCAAACGACCCGTGTTCTCGTCGACAATCATCACCTTGCCACCTTGAACGACATATTGCTTGTCCTTTTCGTAAAGTCCGTATGCCCGAAGTAATTGGGAAACCGTATGGATACGTTCACTGCGAACTTGAAAGTCACGCTCCGCCTCCTCCCGATCACTTCTTTTTTCCTCATCCGAACGATCCGACTTGCGATCAATCTCAACATAAAGCGTGGCAAGGTCTGGAATGACAAAACCTTGGGGATCACCGGGACTAATCAAACCGCGCCCCTTTTCGGTCAAGTCGGCTTGTTGGTTCTTTTCATCGATAACATAATGAAGGGTTTCCTTCAGGGAATGGGCCCGTTCCTTGTTGTAATCCGAGTTCATCTCCAAATCGAATTTCTCAAAACGCTTACGGATCGCCGCATCTTCCATCATTCTCATGAATTGACGATGAGTGGGCATACCTCTCTTTACCTGATAAAGCTTCGCAGTTGCCTCGTCCGCCCCATCTTCGTCCAAGTCATCTTTGGCGAATGCATTCTTGGCCTCTTCCGCCAACTTGTTGCATTGGCGCAACTGGGTATCGAAAAGCTTCGTCACCAGTGGCTTCATGTCATTGAAGGGAAGAGGATGGTCTTCCCTCATCGGACCGGAGATGATCAGTGGAGTCCGGGCTTCATCAATGAGGATCGAATCGGCTTCGTCAATGATGCAGAAGTAGTGATCTTCCTGAACCTGATCCTCGATGCAGGTGGCCATGCCATTGTCTCGCAGGTAATCAAAACCGAACTCGGAAGCCGTTCCATAGGTGATGTTACGCTTATACATCTCCCGGCGTTCGGCCGCTGGCATGTTATTCTGAATACACCCAACCGTAAGTCCCAAAAATTCGAACAAGGCTCCCATCCAATGAGAATCTCTGCGGGCAAGGTAATCGTTCACCGTCACCAGTTGGCAATTCTTACCGCTGAGGGCATTGAGATAAAGGGGACAGGTCGAAACCAAGGTTTTCCCTTCTCCGGTTGCCATTTCTGCAATATGACGATCGTGCAAAGCCATGCCTCCAATCAATTGGACATCATAATGCACCATTTCCCAATTGAGGGGTTGATCGCAAACCGATATGGTCGTTCCACACAACCTCCGGGCACCATTCTTAACCACAGCAAAGGCTTCCGGCAACAAGTCCTCCAAGGATTCCCCCTGCTTACTTCGATCCATGAACTCACGGGTCTTGGCTTTGAGTTCTTCCTCAGAAAGGCTTTGGAACTGTTTCTCCAATTCGTTGATTCTTCGCACCACAGGTGCGCATTTCTTGACATACTTACGATGCTGCCTGCCTTTGAAAGACTGCAAGAGCGATTTAAATGGAGCAGTTGGGTTCATGAGGGGAAAAGTAATGTCACAAGCCTAGGCATTGGCGAAAATAAGGGATCGTTCGATCCAATCCTTCGCTCAGTTCGATGTTCGGAGTCCATTCCAAGACTTTTTGGGCAAGAGAAATATCAGGTTTGCGCTGCATCGGATCATCGGAGGGCAAGTCTTCCTTCACTATTTTTGAAGGCCCCTCTATCTTGCCCAGGACTTTTTCCGCGAGTTCTCGGATGGTAAACTCAACCGGATTACCGATGTTTACCGGTCCAACGGTCTGATCTTGCTCCATCGTCCTGATCATCGCCTCGATCAGATCATCAACAAAACAAAAGGACCGGGTTTGAGAACCATCTCCGTAGATCGTCAAATCCTCACCACGCAGAGCTTGCACAATAAAATTAGAAACCACCCTGCCATCATTCGGAAGCATACGGGGGCCATAGGTGTTGAAAATTCTGACCACTCGGATATCCACAGAGTTTTCTCGATGATAATCGAAAAAGAGTGTTTCCGCACAACGCTTACCCTCATCGTAACAAGCTCGTAATCCGATTGGGTTCACATTCCCACGGTAACTTTCGGGTTGAGGATGCACTTCCGGATCCCCATAGACCTCCGAAGTGGAGGCTTGCAAGATTCTGGCACCCACCCGTTTGGCAAGGCCCAAACAGTTAATCGCACCCATGACTGAGGTCTTTACCGTTTTGATCGGGTTATATTGATAGTGGACCGGAGAAGCGGGGCAAGCCAGGTTGTAGATTCGGTCCACCTCCACCTTGAACGGGTCGACCACATCATGTCTCATCAATTCGAAATTCGGATTCGCCATTAGATGGGCAACGTTCTTTCGCCGTCCGGTGAAGAAGTTATCCATGCACAGGACTTCCTCACCTTGCCCGAGCAAACGCTCGCACAAATGACTTCCAAGAAATCCCGCACCTCCAGTTATTAAAGTAGCCATAATTTATATTTAGAAATATACCTTATCAGATACCTGTCTTTTGAAAACATTCTTTTCTCTTCAAAAACCTACGGGTTCATCTTGGCCAAAACTTTGAAAAGGGCTTGGGTTCCATCCTCCAAATAATTTTCCTTCTTCGCCAGCTCATAAAAACTCAAGGCAAGCTCCAAGCCTTTCAAATCTAATCCCATGCGTTTGGCATCCTCTATGGCAATCCCAATATCCTTGATGAAATGCTTGATGTAAAAACCCGGAGCCCAGTCTCCACGAACCATCCGTGGCCCCAGTTGATTCAGCGACCAACAACCCGCCGCACCCTGCCCGATCAAATCGATGACCCGGTTGAGGTCTAAGCTTGATCGTTGGGCATACAAAAGAGATTCAACGGTTCCAACCATGGTGGAGGCGATCAGGATTTGATTAGCCATTTTCACTCTCTGACCGCAACCTGCCTCCCCAAACCACTCGATCCGGTTTCCCAATATTTCCAAGATGGGTAAAACCTGATCAAACGCGGGGCGATGCCCTCCGCACATGATTGCCAAGCTGGCATTGTTCGCACCCACATCGCCTCCGCTCACCGGAGCATCCACCGCAAAACTGTTTTTCCTTTCCATTTCATGGGCAATACGAATGGCGAGATCCGGTCTTGAAGTGGTCATATCAACCACAACTCCACCCTCCTTAAGCGAATCCCTAACTCCTTTTTCCCCAAGCATAACCTCCTCCACTTCTTCTGGATACCCGAGCATAGTAAAAACCACATCGCTTACTTCCGCAGCTTCTCCCGGAGAGTCCGCCCACTGAGCACCCATCTTCAAGAGTTTTTCGGCCTTTCCCCGAGTCCGGGAAAAAAGCCTTAAGTCATACCCAGCCTTCAATAAGTGTCCGGCCATCGGTTCTCCCATCACTCCAGTTCCGAGCCAACTAATAATTGGTTTCTCCATCTAAACGAGCATTCAGGATTGGTGATTAAAAAAATTGGTCGGGCCGGTGAGATTTGAACTCACGACCCCTACACCCCCAGCGTAGTGCGCTACCAGACTGCGCTACGGCCCGA
>OZSS01001324.1_pt1 | contig 11531 bp, 9 predicted proteins | sample 1779911 | NCBI WGS metagenome assembly OZSS01 (sample SAMEA2603589, study PRJEB24840) | metagenome | biome: Water; feature: Photic zone; material: Seawater sample | place: Mediterranean Sea | collected 2013-11-12 | depth 10 m | reverse complement strand
CAAATATATCTTTGCCGACAATAAAAACTTTGAAAGCTCAAACCCCACAACTGGAGAAAGTTGGTGCATTATACCAGAGGCATCAACAGCAGATGTAAATAAAGCAGTAGATTCTGCTTATGAAGCATTTGCAGAGGGGCCATGGTCAAAAATGACACCAACAGAAAGAGGAGAGTATCTTCGAAAATTAGCGGACATACTGGCAAGTAAATCGGAAGAATTAGGGAAAATTGAAACCATAGATACGGGAAAGATGCTAAAGGAAACGAAATGGCAAGCAAAATATATCTCACAATTCTTTAACTTCTTTGCTGGTTGCGCAGACAAAGTTTCTGGGCAAACATTACCTATCGATAAACCGGATCTATTTGTGTTCACAAATAGAGAACCGTTAGGCGTAGTGGCAGCAATTGTTCCATGGAATTCACAATTGTTTCTTGTTGCAGTAAAAATTGGTCCTGCATTAGCAGCAGGAAATACAGTAGTTTTAAAGGCGTCGGAACATGCGTCAGCTGCTATGCTTGCTTTTGGTAAATGCGTTGAAGAAGCAGGTATACCTCCAGGTGTCGTTAATATAATAACCGGTCACGGAGATCCTTGTGGAAAGGCATTAACGAGTCACCCTAAGATTGCAAGAATATCTTTTACTGGAGGACCAGTATCGGCAAAGCATGTGATAAAAAATTCTGCTGAGAACTTTGCAGAAGTTTCTCTTGAATTAGGAGGAAAGTCACCATTTATCGTGTTCGATGATGCAGATATCGAGAATGCAGTCAATTGCTCCATAGCCGGAATTTTTGGCGCAACAGGGCAAAGTTGCGTTGCCGGGTCAAGACTATACCTGCAAGAAAATATAGCGGATAAGTTCTTGAGCTTAATTGTTGAACGGGCAAAAAAAATTAAAATTGGTGACCCTTTGCTCGAGGAAACCCAAATGGGTCCCCTTTGTACTAAGGGCCAACTTGAAAATATAAAAACTGAAGTCTCTTTTGCTTTAGAAGAGGGCGCCACTTTACTATGCGGAGGAAAATCACCCGCAGGCCTTGGCGAGTTATTTTTTGAACCCACAATCCTATCATGCCCGAGCCAAAAGCTCAAAATAGTAGATACAGAATTATTCGGGCCCGTATTATCCGTTATAAAATTTAAAACAGAAGAAGAGGTAATATCTCTCGCTAACGACACCAGACATGGCTTGGCAGCGGGAATTTTTTCAAAAAGTAATTCTAGATGTCTAAGATTAAGTAAAGCAATTCATGCCGGAATAGTTTGGGTAAATACATATAGAGTAGTGTCTCCAATTGCTGAGTTTGGTGGCTTCAAGAATTCAGGGTACGGAAGGGAAAGTGGCTTTCAAGCCATATATGACTACACCCGCCCAAAAACCGTTTGGATGAATATGTCGGATGAACCGGCGTCCAATCCGTTTGTCATGAAGTAAAGCATAAAAATTTTTAAGGGGGATTAAGTGCATGAAATTTGATTTAGCAATAAATCTAGAACGAGCAGACAAATCTTTGTCAATGAAGGACGTAAAAAACCATACACTTGATATGGTGCAAATGGCTGATGAGAGTGGTTTCAATATTGTATGGGCTGCTGAGCATCATGCTTTAGAAATGACGATTGCTCCAAACCCGTTTCAGATAATTACGTGGTGGGCAGAAAATACAAATAATGTAAGGCTTGGTACAGCAGTAGCAGCTGCAGCTTATTGGCATCCAATTAAACTCGCGGGAGAAGCAGCATTTACGGACTTAATTACAGAAGGCCGTCTAGAATTTGGAATTGGATCGGGTGCATACCAAAGAGAATTTGACAGAATGCATCCAGGACTTAAGCAATCTGACGCATGGAAATATATGCAAGAGAGCCTACCTGCAATTAAAAAACTCTGGGAAGGAGATTATGAGCATAGTGGGGAATTTTGGTCTTTCCCATTATCCACATCCGTTCCAAAGCCCGTCCAAAAAGGAGGGCCTCCAGTATGGGTAGCTGCTAGAGCTCCCATAACCTATGATTACGCAGTAAAAAATCATTGCAACATAATGTCTTGGCCTTTAACAAGACCATTTTCAGAAGCAGAGCTTTACAAACAACGCCTTGATGATGCCTTAGAAAGCGCCGCCAATGGTTTTAAGCCTATTTTTGCGATGATGAGGCATGCCGCAGTATATACAAATAAAGAAGACGCAAGTATCTACATAAAAGCAATTCAACGTATATTAGGCCAGTTTGAAAACCTATTTAAGAATTTGGGTGACGTAAAAGACGGTTTCCCCAAGGAAATAGCGTTAAAAGAATTAGAAAACAGGGAAGAATACAATCCAAACATGTTAGAAGAAAATCTAATGTTTGGGACACCTGGTGAAGTTATCAAAAAATTAAAACTTTATGAGGATCTCGGTGTGGATAATTTTATTTATTACGCATCAATGGGACTGGACCACACTTCACAAAAAAAATCACTTAAGCTATTTTGTGACGAAGTTCTTCCCGCTTTTCAATAAGGACAAAAGATGACAAGTAATCTTGAGGTAGCTGTTAAAGAAAAAATTTTAGAAATTAAAATCAATAAACCAAAAGTAAACGCTATTGACCTGAAACTCAGTCAAGATTTAGGAAAAGCTTTTGCAGAGTTACGAGATAATCCCGACCTAAGAGTTGGCATTATTACCGGAGAAGGAGATAAGATTTTTTCAGCTGGGTGGGACCTAAAAGCGGTTAATTCTGGAGAGATGGAGTTAGACAATTGGTGGGAAAAAGCAGATTACGGTGATGGAGGATTCGCTGGGTTAACAGAAAATTGGAATTTAAATAAACCAGTAATTTGCGCTTTAAATGGTCATGCAATTGGAGGGGGTTTTGAGCTAGCGATGTCGTGCGATCTAATAATAGCAGCAGAGCATGTGGAGTTTGCACTTCCTGAAATGCCTCTTGGGATCGTGCCTGATGCTGGTGCATTACAGAGGTTGCCTAGGAGAATCCCCTACAATATAGCTATGGAAATGCTTTTCCTTGGTCGTAGAATGTCAGCTCAAGAGGCAAAAAGCTATGGTCTTGTAAATAAAGTAGTCGATAAATCTTCACTTCTCGAAACGGCACGCGAGTGGGCCGATAGAATGTCACAAACAGCTCCACTCGCGATGCAAAGTGTAAAAGAAGTTTTAAGAGCAATAGAGTGCTTACCTTTGAAGAAGGCTTTTTCTGAAATGAGATCAGGTAAATTAGAAACGTATTCAAACATGCTTTCGTCAGATGATGCAGCTGAAGGAGTAGCTGCATTTGTTGAGAAAAGAGACCCAACTTTCAAAGGAAAATGATTTGAAAGTCTTAAATAATATCTCAACAGTAGCAAGCATTGGTGGTGGGCCTATAGGAGCCGGGTGGGCAGCTCACTTTCTAGCCAAAGGTCTTAAAGTAAAGTGTTATCTCCATTCAAAAGATGAGATTGATGATTACAGAGCGTTAATCGAAACGGCTTGGGAAACGTTAGAAAAGTTGGGAATTAATGAAAACGCGTCTATAGAAAATATGCAAATTTACACTGACTTGAAAAAGAGTTTAACTGATGTTGATTTCGTACAAGAGAGTATCCCAGAGATATTAAAGGTAAAGCAAGATTTTTACTCTAAAATTGATACATTTTTACGACCTGATGTTATTATAGCATCTTCAACGTCTGGACTGTTAATTTCAGAAATTGTGAAAAATTGCAGGACAAAAGATAGAGCGATTGTAGGACACCCTTTTAATCCACCCTATCTGCTACCGTTGGTAGAAGTTGTTGGTAGTGAATATACGGATAAAGTTTTTATTGATCAAGCTGTTAACTTTTACACGGCGTTTGGGAAGGTCCCAATTGTCCTCAAAAAAGAAATTCCAGGTTTTATCGCAACACGTTTACAGGAAGCTTTATGGCGAGAGGCATTACATATGGTTGCAAATGATGAAGCAACCCCTGAGCAGATTGATCTTGCACTTATAAATGGGCCAGCACCTAGAATGGCTTATCAGGGTCAATGCATGGCATTTCATGTAGCTTGTGGCGAAGGAGGCATGGAAACTAACTTGGATCAGTTCGGCCCTGCTTTGAAACTACCATGGACTAGGCTAAAGGCGCCGGAGCTATCACAAGATTTACGAGATAAAATGGTCGATGGTTGTAAAGAAATGGCCAAGGGTAAGCACTTTCTTAAAATGGCTAAAGATAGAGATAATGCCATTGCAGCAATTTTAAACGCTTTAAAAAATAACCATCCGAATGATTAGGAGGTAAAGATGAATTTTGAAGTTATTGTGACATGCGCGGTAACAGGCGCAGGCGATACCGTTGATAAGAGCCCTCATGTTCCTGTTACGCCAAAAGAGGTAGCAGACGCTGCTATTGAAGCTGCTAAAGCTGGCGCATCAGCGGCTCATATTCATGTAAGAGATCCTGAAACTGGCAAAGGTTCCAGAGATGTAAAGTTATTTAAAGAGGCGGTAGATAGAATTAGAGATGATAAAACTGATGTTGTGCTAAATCTTACAGCAGGTATGGGAGGTGATTGGGTGCCTGATGAAACTGATTTTTCAATGCCTGGCCCAGGAACGGATATGATAGGACCAGATGAAAGACTTGCACATATAGAGATTTGCAAGCCAGAAATTTGTTCCTTGGATTGCGGCACTCTCAACTTTGGTGTTAATGATCACTCTATTTATATATCTACATTACCCATACTTAGAAGAATGGCTGAATTAACAAAATCTTGGGGAGTAAAACCAGAATTAGAGGTTTTTGATTTAGGCCATATTCGACTAGCCAGACAATTAATTGAAGAAGGATTGATTAAAGAACCTCCAATGTTCCAAATATGTTTAGGAATACCTTGGGGAGCTGATCAAAGTGTTGATACTATGAAGGCAATGAAGGATCATCTCCCGTCAAACGCAACTTGGTCTGGGTTTGGTATTTCAAGAATGCAAATACCAATGGCCGCTGCAGCGGTAACTATGGGAGGAAATGTACGTGTTGGCTTAGAAGATAATCTTTATCTTTCAAAAGGCGTGCTTGCTACGAATAGACAATTGGTTGAAAAAGTTATAAATATAATCAATCTAATGGGTGGAAGAGTTCTTACCCCAGATGAAACAAGAAAAAAGCTTTCATTAATAAAAAAATAATTATTGAGATAAACTATGTATGATACTTCAAGCGATTCAAAAATTCTATTAGATACTGTCCAGAAATTCATGGCTGACGAAATTTATCCTCATGAAGACCGTGTGGATAAACTTGGTTATGTTCCAGATGAAATAGGTAAACAAATAGAAGAAAAATCAAAAGAAGTTGGATTATTTGCAGCTAATCTGCCAGAGGAATATGGTGGTGGAGGGTTGGATTATTCTTCAATGATGGTAGTTGAAAGAGAGTACGGAAAAACTTCACATGCTTTGCATTCTTGGATAGCGCGTCCTACCGAAATACTTCTAGCCTGCAACGAAAAGCAAATGGAAGAATATCTTTATCCCTGCGTAAAAGGCGATAAACGCGAATTATTTGCATTGACAGAACCTGACGCGGGCTCTGATATAATGAGTATGAAGTCGAATGCCAAGAAAGAAGGAGCTGACTGGATTTTGAATGGTTCAAAGCATTTTATTTCTGGGCCCTGTATGCCAGATTTTGCAATTGTTTTTGCTGCAACTGGGGAAGATGAAACGCCTCGCGGAAAGAGAAAAAGAATTACAGCCTTTTTGGTGGATGTCGGCATTCCCGGATTTGACATTCAAGAAGGTACAAAGTGTATTAGCTACCGAGGATATAAAAATTACCAGTTAAGCTTTAATGACGTAAGGCTTTCTGATGACAAGATACTAGGTACTGAGGGTAATGGACTTTCATTATCTGGAAAATGGCTTGGTATGGGTCGTATTTGGGTTGGAGCGACTTGTTGTGGTAAAGCAGAACGAATTCTTGATTTAGCTTTAGATTGGGCTGCTCAGAGAAAACAATTTGGAAAGCCAATAGGAACCTTCCAAGCTACGGGGTTTAAGCTCGCTGACATGAAGATGAACTTAAGAGCTGCAGACCTTTTAGTAAAAGACGCTGTCGACCGGGCTTTATCTGGTCAAATGATGGATGAGGATGCAGCTATTGTTAAGATTTTTTGTTCAGAGATGCTAAATAAGGTTGCAGATGATACTGTTCAGATTTTTGGAGGAATGGGCTTGATGGAAGAAATGCCCATTGAAAGGCTTTGGAGAGACTCACGATTGGAAAGGATCTGGGATGGAACCTCTGAAATACAAAGGCATATTGTAACTCGCTCGATGCTTAGACCTCTTGGGGCATGATTTCCAATTCCTTTAAAAGCATTGATCGTTTTTTTAAAGCAAAATCAGTCGTTTTTATTGGCGGCAAAGATATATTTGTTCCCATAAGAGAGTTAAAAAGAAGAGGTTATAAGGGTAAAATATTTGTTGTTAACCCAACCAGAAATAAAATAGAAAATTATAAATGTTTACGAAAGGTGTCTGATGTTCCATTGAGTCCTGATGCTGCGTTCATCGCCGTGCCTGCTAAAGAGGTCATTTCAACTGTAAGAGCTCTTAAAGCCGTTAAGTGTAAGGGAATTGTATGTTATTCCGCAGGGTTTAAGGAAATTGGAAAGACTGGAAAATACCTCGAGGATAGCCTTATCAAGGAATGCGGAAATACCCCATTAATCGGACCTAATTGCTATGGATTTATAAATTTTTCTGACAACCTTGCACTTTGGCCGTTTTCACACAAAGGCGAACGTTGCAAAAGGGGGATTGCGCTTATTACTCAAAGTGGAATGCTATCGTCAGATATAATTATGGCAACCAGATCACTTCCAATTAGCTTCATGGTATCTGCCGGGAACCAAGCCGTAACAAAAATTGAAGACTTAATTTACTATTTTAGCGAAAAGACAAACGTTTCCTGCATTGCCATTCATATCGAAGGAATTTCTAATTTAACTAGATTTGTGGAAGCCGCAAAATTTTCATTTAATGCGGGAAAACCGATTATTGCTTATAAAACCGGTAAATCACAAATTGGTAAAAGGATTGCTAAAAGCCATACCGGATCCCTTTCCGGGAATAATGAAATGTATTCAGCACTTTTTAAGCAATTAGTCATTACTGAAGTGGATGATCCAATACAATTACTTGAAACAGCTAAATTATTTAGTGTTTCACGTCCAATAAAAACAAATAAAATTTTAGCACTTACCTGTTCCGGTGGTGGAGCTGCAATGGTTGCAGATAACGCTGAAGACTTAGAAATAAAGTTACCAAAATTTAGTAAAAATCAGAAAAAGATACTGGAAAAAGCGTTGCCAAAAATCGCAACCATATCAAACCCCTTAGATTACACAACTCCTATATGGGGTATTCCAGAAAAAACAGGGCCGGTATTTAAAAATGCACTGAAAAACGACTATTCCACAGCAATTTTGGTACAGGATTTTCCTCATGCACAAATAAACGATACTGAACAGCTCTATTTAAACGATACAAAGGCTTTTATAGATGAGTGTAAACTAGTTGGGGTTACACCCATTATCTGTTCAACTCTGCCTGAAAATATAAATGAAGGTGTAGGCAATAAGATTTTGAAATTAGGTGGTGTCCCGATGCAGGGCATATATAACTGTTTAAACGCAGTAAAACACCTTTTAGATTATAATAAATTCAGTGATAAAAAAGAGTTGCAGAACTTTAAGCTAGCCCAACACGAAAATATTAAATTTACATACACGAACGAGTACCAAGGAAAAATTTGTATTAGAGCAAAGGGAATAAAGGTTCCAAGTGCACAACGAGTCGAAAATATAAAAGACTTAGAAAAGATAAAAATTAAATTTCCGATCGCTTTAAAGTTTACTAGTTTAAAAATTTTACATAAAACCGAGTTTGGTTCTATTAAATTGAATATAAATAGCTCAACGGAGCTGAAATCAAAATATCAAGAAATTAAAAAATCCTTGGGCTCTAAGATGATTAATAATGGTACATTTTTTATTGAAGAAATGCTCCCAACTCCGATTGCAGAGATGTTTTTGAGCATTCGAAGTGACAAAACATTTGGTAATGTATTAGTTGTTGGCATGGGTGGAGCATTAACGGAATTATACAGGGATACAAAAACTTTTATATTACCTGTGTCAAAGAAATATATCTCACAAGAAATAAAAAAAATGAAATTTTTTCATTTAATCAATGGCTTTCGCAATAATAATAAAGCAAAATTAAATGTGATTATTAATGAAATATTTAAAATAGTAGATTTTCATAGCCAAGAAAAAAATGGGTGCGCATCAATAGAAATAAATCCATTTTTCATATACGAGGATAGCATGATAGCAGCGGATTGTGTTTTAGCTCGAAAAATATGAACCCTATTTATATTTTTCTGATTTTTTTAATGATTTATCTCGAAAAAGTGCGGCAATGGCTGCATCAAGAGTAACTTTTCCAATTTTTTTACCTTTATCATCGACCACACTACATTCATTATTTTTTTCATGATTTAAAATTTTTAAAGCATCTTCAAGTGAACAGGAGCTCTCCAAGGTAGCTCCTTTGCTAGCTCCTTTTTGCATAATAGACTTAACCTCTATTACTTTTCCACGATTAATATCTTTTATAAAATCAGAAATATAGTCGTCAGCAGGTTTCATAATTATCTCTTGAGGATTACCTTTTTGAATAATCTTTCCATCTCGCAAAATTGCAATATTATCTCCTATTCGAAGGGCTTCATCCAAATCATGAGTAATAAAAACAATTGTCTTATGAAGATCTTTCTGAAGATCAAGAAGAATATTTTGCATATCTGTTCTAATCAAAGGATCTAGTGCTGAAAAGGCCTCATCCATTAATAATATGGGTGCATCAGTCGCCAATGCTCTTGCTAGCCCTACTCTTTGCTGCATACCTCCTGATAATTGAGACGGATATCTTTCCTCAAACCCTGACAGTCCCACGCTTTCAATCCACTTGTGACTTTTTTCCTTTGCCACGCTCTCTTGTTCACCTTGAATAGTCAACCCATACGCAACATTTTGTGCTACCGTTTTATGAGGCAAAAGAGCAAATTTCTGGAAGACCATCGAAGTCTTTTTTCGCCTAAATTCACGCAGCTCTACTTGCGACATAGAAAGAATATCCTCATCATCTACAGTGATCTCACCAGCCGTTGGCTCAATAAGGCGATTGATATGCCGTATTAAAGTTGACTTTCCTGAACCTGATAATCCCATGATAACTTGTATCCTCTGCTCAGGGATATCCAAATTAATATCATTTAAACCCAAAACATGGCCGTGATTATCCAAAAGCTCCTGCTTTGATATTCCATTCTTAACTGGCTCTATGTAAGACTCTCCCTTAGGCCCAAAAATCTTGTAAAGACTCTTTATTTTGAGCTTGGGTTTACTCATGCTCTTTTCCGTATCGATGCGCTTGAAGTCTTTGGCCATATCTCTGAGAGACTCTATCAAAAATTATTGCTAAGGCCACGATTGCTAACCCATTCATAAGACCCAGTGTCAGGTATTGGTTTTGTACAGCCTGTAGAACTGGCATTCCTAAACCCTTAACACCAATCATCGAAGCAATAACAACCATCGCTAGGGCCATCATTATAGTTTGATTAACACCAGCGAATATATTAGGCAGCGCTAATGGAATTTGCACCGAAAAGAGCTTTTGCCTGTAACTTGAACCAAATGCATCTGCTGCCTCTAAAATTTCTTTATCAACCAACCTTATACCCAGGTTAGTTAAACGAATTATCGGAGGCAAGGCGTACACACACACAGCAATCAAACCAGGGACTCTACCGATACCTAGAAGCATTACAACAGGCAAAAGGTAAACGAATATTGGAATTGTTTGCATTAGATCTAAAATTGGCGTGATAGCGCTCTGAACACGGTCATACCGCGACATCAATATACCAATCGGTATACCGACTGCTATGCAAATTAGTGTAGCAACGGATATAAGGGATATAGTTGCCATCATATCTTTCCACATACCGAAATAACCTATCAACATAAAAGAAACAACGGAACCTAGAGCTAGTTGCCAGCTTCTTGAGCCAAGATATGCGAAGGCAGCAACAAGGGCCAAAATTATTGGCCAAGGAGTCGCTATTAGGAGTTTTTCTAACCATACTAAAAAGAAGTACAGTGGATCAAAGAATGCCTCAATAGCATCTCCATTTGATCTGGACCATTCCCTAAAAGATCCATCGATACCTTTTTTTAAGTCTCTTAAGTCTCTCTTACCTAAACTCGGAAATTCTGCCAACCAATCCATAGTAAGCCCTCATAAAATTAAAAAGGCCGCTCCAGTTTCCCGGAGCGACCAATTACATACAATTACTTTTAGAGTGATGCCTTAATCTTTTTGGCGATGTCTGCTGACACCCAAGGTGTCCAAACATCTTCGTATTCAATTAGGAACTCTACAGCCGCATCAGGACCATTTGCTTGGTTATCTTCCATATACACCAACATTTTATTCATTATTGGTCCTGGAAAGATTCGCTTCGCAAAGTAACCCATAGCATCTGAACCAGCGGATTCTTTGAAGTTTGTGGTTACAATTGTGTGAACCTCAGACTTTGTCCATGCTGAAGGTTTTGGGTCGGCACAATCTTGTTCTGCCTTTGCAATACATCCATCCCAATTTTCGGCACCAGCAAACGGAACTCCAAAAGGAACAAGTTGCATATTGAATTTTCCGATTGGAGCTGTTGGGGCCCAGTAATAACCAAACCAGTTATCTCCCCTTTGTACGGCTTTTGCCATAGATGCATCAAGACCAGCTTGTGAACCTGGATCAATTAAAATCCAACCTTTATCTTCCATTTTAAACGCTCTGAAGAGGTTAATATTTGAAAGTTGGCATCCCCATCCAGCAGGACATCCTATGAATTCTCCTTTTGAAGGATCTTCTTTTGCAGGGAAAAGATCTGGTCGTTCCAGAATATCCAACACCGTCTTAATATCAGGATTTTTAGTAAGCACATAATCTGGAACCCACCATCCTTCTCCAAGGTCAGTAATTGGCATTTCTCTCGCAGAGTGTAGCCTTCCTTCGTCCATCGCTGCAAACAATGGCTCTCTTACAGCGTTTATCCAAAGCTCTGCAGCAACATCTGGTTGGCCTTTTTCATTCATAGATGCAAAAGTTGTAGTGGTCGCGCCAGCAACCATCTCTATTTCACAACCGTAGCCTTCTTCAAGAATGATTTTATCAACGTTTGCCATTAGTGTGGCTGATGGCCAGTTCATGTCAGCCATAGAAATTGATCCACATGCCGCATAGGCATTTGTGGCCAAAGCCATGGTGCCAGCAACGACAGTTGACATCAAAAATTTATACATATCTCTTTCCTTCCGTTTGTGATCTTTTTTAATAGACCAAGATTTGTTTATACAAGGCTACCCGTTTCAACAAGGTCTTGTCAATAGCACACAAGTTTTTTATCTGAGTTGACA
>OZSS01001323.1_pt1 | contig 11532 bp, 12 predicted proteins | sample 1779911 | NCBI WGS metagenome assembly OZSS01 (sample SAMEA2603589, study PRJEB24840) | metagenome | biome: Water; feature: Photic zone; material: Seawater sample | place: Mediterranean Sea | collected 2013-11-12 | depth 10 m | reverse complement strand
TAGCATATCGTTTAGCCAAGACCACCGTTGCAGGAGCAGGGGAGTTAGCGCGTCAATCAGAGGACCCAGCAAGTCAGTTGAGAATAAATGTTACAAGTCCGGGAGGGACTACTGCGGCGGCGTTGGAGGTATTAATGGATAAGGATGGTATCCAGCCGATTGTCGATAGAGCAATTGAAGCTGCAAGTCGACGGTCTAAAGAGCTTGCAGGCTAACTAAATATAACTTGAAATGGCTAAAATTAATCAAGAAGATCTCATTTTTAAAGATATATTTGGAAAAATAGCTTCAGACGGTTGGCAGTCGATAGACCTAGAGAAGTTGTCTCACGAATGTGACTTTGATGTTTTAAATGTAACTGGTGGAATTAGAAATAAAATAGACCTGCTGGTCGCGTTTTCTGCGTTCATAGATACGACGGTTAACCAATCAATTGATGTTGATTTAAAAGATGACCAAATTCCTATAAGAGAACGGCTCTTGGAGGCCCTTTTGATAAGGTTTGAAGCACTCGCGCCCTACAAAGCGGGTGTTACTAAATTGATGAAGACCTTTCCTCCTAACCCGACCTTTGTTGTGATAGGATCGAAATCATTAAAACTATCAATGCAAGCAACACTTACAGCGGTTGGATTGGAAGCGAAAGGAATACAAGGTGCTATTCGAGTAAAAGGTCTGTGTATGATCTTTATGAGTGGTGTTTGTGCCTGGGCAAAGGATAACAGTGAGGACTTATCAGCTACTACTAGAATTTTGGACGAGCGATTGAAGCAAACGGAGAATATAATATCAAATCTTGGGTTAATAGATCTAAAAATGGTCTGATATTTCAACTAGCAATGTTTAACTGGGAATATTAGGAAAATGAGTATGACGGAAGAAACTGGCTCAAATATGATAGAGTATGCCGATTTCGCCAAAATAGATATTCGCGTGGGAACTATTATTGACGCAAAACCCTTTCCTGAAGCACGTCATCCAGCATTCCAACTTTGGGTGGATTTTGGCAAAATACTAGGAATTAAAAAGACCTCAGCTCAAGCAACAAAGCATTATACTATAGAAAGCTTAAAGGGACGGCAGGTAGCAGCTGTTATCAACTTCCCCCCTAAACAAATTGGGAAATTCATGAGCGAGATACTAGTTTTGGGTTTTCCAGATAAAACAGGTGAAGTTGTTCTGGTGTCTATTGACCAAAATGTGCCTAACGGCGGCAAACTATTTTAGATCTTCCATTAGAACTAAATAACCGAAAAGAATGAGGACGAATAACGGAATAAAACTGCACAGAGGAATTAGACGGAAAGCGTTAGGAGGATAACGATGCCTAAAAATCTTGAGTTTGGTATTCAAACAAACGGTATCAAGCACGCTCACGCAGATCCTATGCCAGATATCCATAAACGCTTTCATATGGTCAAAGAAACGGGGCTCTTTGATTATGTCGATAAGACACCTGCTGCAAATGAGGTGGAACAATTTTTATTAGCCAGTAAAAAATATCATCTTCCAATTCGCTGTGGAGGTTGGTTTTATATGCTTGGGCGTGATGAGACTTTGCTGATCGAAAACCTAAAAATAGCAAATGCACTTGGTTCCGAGATTCACAATATTCAACTTTTTTCTCACAATATTTCAGGGGAACTTATAACCAATCAAGATGTAGCTGATTTTTATGAATTTGCATTGAAGGAGGGTGACAAGTTGAGTGTTGACCCCTGTTTAGAAGTGCATGTCAATATGTGGTCAGAGGATTTCTTGCGAGTTTCGGAAGTCGGGCAAATAGTCGAATCCATGGGATTACCTTTTCAGATAACGCTCGACCATAGCCATATAATTTTTAAAATTGACAATCCCTTTGAACAAAAAGTTTTTGATATCGATGAGGATATTAAAAAGGGAGATCTGATCCTAGATCCATTTACAGCGGGCCATGTCTGTGGCGACTGGATTTCAAAGGGTTGGGTTCGGCATTGTCATGCGCGCTCTGCTGTCCCAAATAATCCGAAGAATATAGTTGCCACTGATGATGAAGGGAATGTTGGAAGAGGTATTCAATATCCTTTCTGTGATCCTGGGACTGGGAACTATCATGAACTATGGAATGAGCAATTATTAGAGCCCTGGAAAGAAGTAGTGCGCCAATTAATGAAGTACCATGCAAATAATACTGATAGTCGACTGGGGCAAATAAGTACGGAATTCATATCTAATTTTGACTATGGGGAAGGTTGTAAGTACTCGCTTTTTGACCAGGCCCAAGCTTGTACGTCATGGATGCGGAGTACCTGGGACAAAATTCTCGCAGAAGCTGAAAAATAAATAATCCAACCTATATAGGAATATTAATAATAGCTCTCAATCCACCGCTGGGCGCTTCTTCCAGCTCTAATTCCCCACCATGACTGCGCGCAATGTCTCTAGCGATCGTAAGGCCTAGCCCAGTTCCGCCAGTTTCAGCATTCCGGGATGGTTCTACACGAAAAAAGGCTTTGAAAACATCTTCTCGGGACTCGGTTGGTATGCCGGGACCGTCGTCATCAACCATTATGATTATTGAATTTTTGTTTTGTAACAACTTAACATCCAAATTTTTCCCATATCTTTTAGAATTGGATATCAAATTAGTTAAGGCTCTTTTTATTGCCTGGGGTCGAACCTCCAATTTTTGAAGGTTTTGAACGTTTAGTGTCAAATTAATTTTGGATCCATCACGCTTTTCTGCTGTAACTACTTCATCGATTAAATTTTCTAAATCAGTAGCAATGGGGGTTTCAGTGCCTTCTCCTCTTGCAAAGGCCAGATAACCTTCTATCATTTTTTGCATATCCTGAACGTCATCTTCCAGCTCTTTTATAGCGGAACTTTTGTCGAGCATAGCCAGTTGCAATTTCATTCGCGTTAATGGAGTTCGAAGGTCATGTGAGACGCCGGCAAGCATTTCGGTCCGTTGTGAGATTTGTCTCAAAATTCTCTGCCGCATCTGACCGAATGCGAGGGCAGCTTGTCTAACCTCTGTTGCCCCACCAGGTTTTAAATGTCCTGGATCTCGACCCATCCCAAAGCTACGAGCAGCCAAAGCCAATCGCCGTATAGGCCGGATCTGATTACGCATGAATACTATTGCGATGGCAAAAAGCACCAGTGAGCTTCCAATCATCCACATTAAAAATATATAAGGCGTTGAGCTGTAAAGGCGTTTGCGATGTACATCAATGGTAAGGACGCCCTTAGCTAATTGAATATAAACTAAGACTCGCCGATCAAGTTTCTCGGGATCTATCAAAAACGGCCGTTTCACTCTCTCTGTCATCGCCTTGGAAAGGGTCTTCTGTACCCTATCACCATCTATTTTTGCTGAATTTAATAAAATTTTATCAGGACTATAAGATAGCTTTATATGAAGAATTTTTTCTGCTCGATCTCTGACATTATCAAGTTTTTCTTCACTTCCAATTGGGGTTATTGCATCAATTATAAAAGCTATATCTCCTGCGAGCGTATGGGAAAGCCGTCTGGTCATGGTATCCCAGTGACGATCAAAAAAGACAAAGGTGGATATCGCTTGCATTAAAATTAATGGAGTAACAATAATTACTAATGAACGACCAAATAGTGTTTTGGGAAGGAGGTATTTAATTATTGGTTCTATTTTCTTCATTCAAAATGCCGCTTGATATTATTCTTCATGTTGTTTTCAATATATATCCTTGGCCTCGTATTGTTTTGAGATAGCGAGGAAATTTTGGGTTTTCCTCAATTTTCCGCCTCAATCTAGTTATTTGGACATCAACAGTCCGAGTATTCCCAAGTTCTTCATCAACCTCAATTAATTTTTCTCGGCTTAAGATAACCCCAGGTGAGTTTGAAAATGCTTTTAATATTCGCGTTTCGGATTCTGTTAATCCGGTTATTTCGTCGCCTTTGTACAATAGGTCTTGTTTTAGATCATATTGGAAAGGTCCGAACTGAACGCGGTGTCCATCTGATTTATTAATAGCTGGTTGTTGAATGCGATGAAGAATCTTTTGAATCCTTAGCACCAGTTCCCGTGGTTCGAACGGCTTTGATAAATAATCATCCGCGCCGGACTCCAAACCCATTATACGATCATCTGGCTCATTCATCGCAGTCAAAAGTAATATGGGTACATCCAAATTTTTACGGAGATCATTAATAAGTTCGATACCTGTCTCTCCGGGCATCATTACATCGATAATTAGCAAGTCGAACTCAAAAAACTCGAGTTGTTGGCGCGCTTCTCTCCCATCGGATGCACATGTGACACGAAATTTATTTTGATGGAGATATCGATCTAATAAACTAAGTAAACGGCTGTCATCGTCCACAATTAATATGTGTGATAGTTCCATATTGATTTCTTGGTTGTCCATTCATTATCCTCGGCGAAGATATTTAAAATTTCAGGCTCTTTTTCGTAAGAAACTATAAGTGATAAAATTGGCTTCAAGTGCAACTTTATATGCTGTTCATCCCTTTGGTTACTGAATTCTTGTAGTCGAAGAAATATTTTCATCTCTGTCTAGTTTTTACACTAGCGATATTGACATATTTTCGTAAAATATTATCTTTCGCTGCTAGATATTGAAACAATATATCAATAAGGTGTCTTATAGCAGGTTTTAATAATAACTTGCTTAATCCGGAATAGGAACAAAAGGTATGTCAGCAGCCCCATTCGACGATCGAGACGGATCTATTTGGTTAGACGGGTCTCTCATAGACTATCGCGATGCTAAATTACATGTTTTGTCGCATGGACTGCACTATGCAAGTGCAGTTTTTGAGGGGGAGAGATTATACAACGGATCTATCTTCAAATCGCAAGAACATACTGAACGATTGCTTAACTCGGCAAATGTAGTCGGTTATGAAATTCCATATAAAGCTGAGGAAATCGAAAAGGCTAAGTTGCAGGTCATTGAAGCGATGGGACTTGTTGATGGCTATATACGACCAATAGCATGGCGGGGCACGGAAATGATGGGAGTGTCCGCTCAACAAAATACAATCCACTTAGCCATCACTGCCTGGGATTGGCCATCTTATTTTGATCCGGATGCAAAGACAAAAGGAATAAATCTTGCCCTGTCGAAATGGCGCCGTCCTGCTCCTGACACAGCACCAACAAATAGTAAAGCATCTGGTTTATACCAGATCTGTACTATGGCAAAACATGAAGCCGAGCAAGCTGGTCTTCATGATGCCCTGATGCTCGATTACAGGGGTTTGGTTGCCGAGGCAACTGGAGCAAATATCTTCTTTGTGATGGAGGATGGTAAGCTTCATACTCCAACTCCGGATTGCTTCCTTGATGGAATAACACGCAGAACTGTTATTGATCTTGCGAAACAACGTGGATATGAAATTATTGAGAGGCAAATCAAGCCAGAGGAAATGGCTAATGCCAGTGAGTGCTTTTTAACTGGAACAGCGGTCGAGGTGACACCTGTTGGAACAATTGGAGAGTATAAATTCACACCCGGGAAAATTTGTAATACGTTAGCCGACGATTATAGTTCATTAGTTAGAACCGGCAGTGTGGCGGTAGCAGCCGAGTAAATACTGTGCTGAAGAGATCCCTCTAAGTTTAGGAATTTATCAGTGTTTCTATATTGGTATCTATAAACTTTGTGTTGACATTGCCGCTTAGAAAATCGGCGTTACCGAGTATTTCAATTAGAAATTCCAGGTTCGTCGAAATACCCTCAACTTCTACCTGATCTAAGGTCGTTCTCATTAGTTTGACTGCCTCATCACGGTTTGCAGCTGCCACTATTAATTTAGCAATCATTGGGTCATAGAATGGTGTTATTAAATCGCCCTCTTTGAAGCCGGTATCGATTCGAAGATTTTTTGTCGGAGTTGGGAAACGGAATCTAGTAAGCGGACCCGGGGAGGGCAAAAATCTTTTTTGCGGCTTTTCTGCGTAAAGACGGCATTCTAACGAGTGACCCTTGTATTCAAAATCATGGTCGATAAGATGATTCATGTCTTGCTGCTCAGCAAGAGAAAGTTGAAGAGCTACAATATCCTGATTACTAATCATTTCTGTTACTGGATGCTCCACTTGAATTCGTGTGTTCATCTCTAAAAAGAAAAATTCATCCGTATTCCTGTCTAAAACAAATTCAACAGTACCTGCTCCGGCATAATGCTGACTTTTTGCTAATTCGCATGCAGCCTTAACCATCATGCGCTCTGCATTCTTTGGAAGATTTGGAGCTGGGGCTTCTTCCATAATTTTTTGGAATCTTCTTTGGATAGAGCATTCCCTATGAAGTAGGTGAAATACACTTCCGTTTCCAAGTCCAAAAACTTGTACTTCTATGTGCCGAGCATTGGCGATATACCGTTCAAGAAAAATTTCATTATTACCAAATGTTCGCTCAGCCAAAGAAGATACAGATTTCGCAATCTTAGGCAAATCTTCGAGCGACTCAGCAACCTGCATCCCAATACCTCCACCACCGCCCGTAGCTTTTACTAATAGTGGTAAACCAATGTTATTCGCACTCTCTAATAATAGCGACGTTTCGTTGGGATCTATCGGCAATGACCCAGGTAATACTGGAACTCCAGCATCAATTGCAACACTTCGAGCTTTACCTTTATCAGCCATCAATTCAATGGTTTTAGAAGAGGGGCCAACCCATAATAAACCTGCCGCTTCAACTTTTTGAGCAAATAAAGCATTTTCGGATAGAAGACCGTAACCCGGGTGAATTAAGTTTGCTTCCGATAGAATAGCCTTTTCTATGATCATATCGGAATTTAAATAACTTTGACTAACTGGTGGAGGTCCTATCAGATAGGATTCATCGGCCACTTTAACATGGAGTGCCGATTCGTCGGCTTCTGAATATACAGCGACAGTTGAATACCCCAGCGCCTTGCAGGTTCGTATAATACGACATGCAATTTCGCCTCTATTTGCAATTAAAACTTTTTTCATAAACGGTTTTCTATACAGAAGAATTGATCAATCACGTTTCTATAATGAATAGAGGGTCATCCTCGGAAATCGAGTCCCCTTCTTCTATAAAGATTTTTTTTACAGTACCTGATTCTGGAGCAACGTGAGGTATTTCCATTTTCATGGCCTCTGCGATTATAAGCTCATCGCCCTCTTCTACCACCTGTCCTTCTGAAACAACAATCTTCCACGCTGTCCCTGTTACATCACTGTGGACTTTTACTTCACCCATATCTGTCTCCTCTCTAAACGTGCGGCGCTATTAAACAAGCATGAGGTTCTGTAAACGAGAAAATTGTATAGGCCAAGCTTTAATCTGTAATAATAACGTAGATGAGATATATCCATAAATTCAAAAAAAATTGAACCATCAAAGATTTTTATACAAAGAACGATGTTGTCGGCAGTTAGCTTATCTGCGACTAATTATCCTTATAAAAATAATCAATAAATAGGAAGATACTATGTCTTGGCAAAACGAACTTGAAGAACTCCGAACGAGAGAAGCCTTTGCTGAAGAACTTGGTGGTGCTGAACGAGTAAAACGACAAAAGGATGGTGGCCGTTACACAATAAGGGAAAGAGTTGGATTGATGGCTGATCCCGGGACATTTCATGAAACTGGGAAAATTGGGGGGATGGCTGAGTATGATGAAAATAATGACCTCAAAAAACTGACACCATCTAATTTTGTTTTTGGAAAGGCAAAAGTATCTGGCAGATCCGTCATCATTGGTGGAGATGATTTTACCGTACGTGGTGGTTCGGCTGATGCCACAATCAAAGAGAAGCATAATCGATGTGAAGAAATGGCGAATGCATTACGTTTACCGCTTATCCGGATGGTCGAGGGCTCTGGTGGTGGCGGTTCTGTAAAAACTATAGAACCAACAGGAAGAGCGAATGTTCCAGGCGTTGCCGGCTGGGAAACTGTTGTTGAGAATATGGGTACTATTCCTCGTGTTGCCCTTGGTCTTGGTTCTGTGGCAGGTCTTGGTGCGGCTCATCTTGCAGCATCGCATTATTCGGTAATGATTAAAGACAAATCTGCTGTTTTTGTGGCGGGACCGCCAGTAGTGGCTCGTACTGGCGAAGATTTAACTAAAAATGAACTTGGTGGTTATCAAATCCAGTTGAAAGCTGGCGCAGTTGATCATGCGGTAGATACTGAGGAGGAAGCATTTGAATGCGCCCGAAAGTTTTTATCCTACCTTCCCAATTCAGTTTATGAGTTACCGCCTCGTGGCCCTCAGATAGATGACCCAAATCGGCGTGTTGAGGCGCTGATAGATGCTGTGCCAAGGGATATTCGTAAAGTATATAAAATGCGTCCAATAGTAGAATCAGTTGTTGATGAAGGTTCGTTTTTTGAAATGGGGAAGCAGTTCGGAAAATCAGTTATAACTGGGTTTGCTCGTCTGGATGGATGGCCCGTAGCAATTATGGCCAGCGATCCCTACTCTTATGGTGGCTGTTGGACGGCTGCCACTTGCAAGAAAGTTATAAAGTTTGTAGATTTAGCCGAGACATTTCATTTGCCTGTTATTTATCTAGTTGATTGCCCTGGATTCCAGATAGGGCTTCAATCAGAACAGGCAGGTACCATAAAAGAGGGTGTGCGTGCCATGAGCGCTATGTGGCAAACCACTACGCCCTGGTGTTCTGTCATTATTAGGAATGCGTTTGGCGTGGCGGGGGCAGCCCACAAAAGTGGCGGACGTTATTGCACACGTTACGCATGGCCATCAGGGCGATGGGGTTCATTACCATTAGAGGGCGGAATTGAAGCAGCTTATCGCGCAGATATAGATGCGGCTGAAAACCCCGAAGAAAAACTTTCAGAAATAGAAGATAGGTTAAACAAGTTACGCTCTCCTTTTAGATCTGCGGAAACCTTCTGGATTGAAGAAATAGTAGACCCTCGTGATACGAGAGCGCTTCTTTGTGATTTTGCAGAAACAGCAGCTCCCTTAAGAGAGGTCGGTTTAACAGCATTTAAAATGAGACCATAATGATATCCAAGTTTATAAAAGGTGATGCTCGCCAAGCCTTTGATGTGCTCAAGGGAGGTGGGATTGCAATAATACCTATGGATGTTGGTTACACATGTGCTGGTGGATCGAGAGAGGCCTTACAAAAAATATTTAATACAAAAAAACGCGCCGCTTCAAAAGGAAATGCCATGGTAGGCGATATGGCCATTGCTGAGGAACTTTATGACCTAAGTGTAAAGGCCTGGGACGTTATAAAGGTAATTACAGAAGACTATGATCTCCCTCTTGGGGCAGTTGGACCTTGTAAAATTGACCATCCATTATTGCAAGTTCTCGATGAAGAATCGATTGAAGCCAGCACGAAGGACGGAACCTTGGTAATGCTGATCAACGCGGGACCGTTCCATTCCGAAATCTGTCGTTTATCGCTTGAGGAATTGCACCCTATTTTTGGATCGTCGGCAAATATTTCTCTTACTGGAACTAAGTTTCGGGTAGAGGATATTGATAAGGAAATTATTGATATAGCAGATATCGTTATTGATCATGGTTTGCGAAAATACCATTTTTACCAGCAGTCTTCGACCTTATTGAATGTTGAAACATTTGAGGTTGTTCGAAAAGGTTCCAATTATGAAATTATTGCAGATATTTGTTCTCGCCGCTTTGGTGTACAGTTAACGGATTAAGATGGCTGATGCCACCAAGAGCCGTTTAATACGATACCCTTTAATGTAAATTTTTTATCTCCTACCCGAGTTTCTCCAAGTGAATCAACGTAGTTTGTCGTTACATTCTCAATTTCTATTATTGTTGCATCGCCAATACTTCCTGGGGATAAGGTTCCTAGGTCTGGACGTTGGATTGCTTTTGCGGGACCTGTGGTGCTTGCTGCTATTATATCTTTCAATTCCATTCCAAGATGCATGAATTTTGAGAGGGTTACCAATTGATCATATGCGGGACCTTTAATGCTCAAAGAATGAACATCACTCGAAATTGCATCTGGTAAGAAGCCAGCATCCAGCATTGTTTCCGCTGTCGCAAAACCGAAAGAACCCCCGCCATGTCCAATGTCAAATATAACTCCGCGCTCGCGTGCTTCCATTATTTCTTCTTTTATTTTTCCATTACTTTGAGTAGGAGCGCCAGGAAAAGGTCTAAAGCAATGAGTTAGTACATCGCCAGGTCTAAGACGATTTACCACATCTTTCGTGTTGGGAGGAGGCCAATCGAGGTGGCACATTACGGGTAAATCAGCTTCCTCAGCAACTTCAAGTGCAATATCTAACGGGGCATGTCCCATCGAACCGCTCGCTTTAGCCCCAACCCTTACTTTAATTCCAACAAGAAAATCTTTATGAAGTTTAGCAACGTTGAGGCAGGCGCGGGGGTGGAGCAATCTAAGGTCTTCTGATTCTCCAACCATCACTGTATCACTAAAAGCAAAGATTCCGGCAAACGATATATTTAAATATGCTAATATTCGTGGCTCACATGGTTCGATTATATGTGCTCTAAAGCCGGCAAAGTTTCCGGCACCTGCTGTTCCAGCATCAACCATTGTTGTTGTTCCACAACGTTGCGCATAGTCAGTTGGATCTACTCCTATTGAGGTTCCTCCCCAATAAATGTGGGTGTGTAAATCGATTAATCCGGGTGTTACTAAATTCCCTGACATGTCCCTAATATGGGTTGCCTGCTTTTTATCTAATGTTTCGGCGATTTCCAGCACTCTGCCATTTTTGAAAGCTATATCTGAAACAGAATCGATATTCTGAGAGGGATCCAGTATACGGCCGTTAGTTAATAAGAGGTCATATTTGGCCACACTAATCTCCTCAAACTATATTGGACAGCATATTTAATTCATAATGTTATAAATTACTTTGGTAGTGTGTTTAGATAATAAGCGCATTGCAAAGAAAATATCATCGGAAAATATATTTTGGAAATAAGATAATGATTTTTAAAGCATTTGATCTTGAAAGATTACTTTCTGATTGGGAGCAAACGGTAGAGTTTAATTTTGCTGAGAGCGGGGTTCACCCAGTACCGTTGAAGGAATTGCTAGAGTTTGCGGATGCTGATCTGAATGAGTTTTTAGATATACCGTTGAACTATCCTGAGGTGAATGGGGACCTTAAGTTAAGACAGCGCATCCAAGGACTTTATAATGGTGCTGGACTGGATAACGTCATCGTAACAGTGGGCGCATCTGAAGCAAATTATATCCTCGCCAATACGCTTCTAATGGAGGGTGATGAAGTAGCTGTAATGGGGCCGACTTATATGCAATTCAGCGGTGCCGCTTCTAATTTAGGGGCCAAGGTTAGAACATTTTCCTTGAACGAAAATAAAGCTTGGGCATTGGATATTGAAGAATTGCAAGAAGCAGTTACTCCTAATACGAAAGTCATAGCCGTGGTAAACCCAAATAATCCGACTGGTAAAATATTATCCGAAAAAGAAATGGAAAAATAAAAGAAGAAATAATGGAAGCACGCGAGCGCGGAGTTATATTTGACATTGGACATGGCG
>OZSS01001321.1_pt1 | contig 11550 bp, 11 predicted proteins | sample 1779911 | NCBI WGS metagenome assembly OZSS01 (sample SAMEA2603589, study PRJEB24840) | metagenome | biome: Water; feature: Photic zone; material: Seawater sample | place: Mediterranean Sea | collected 2013-11-12 | depth 10 m | reverse complement strand
TAAATAGCCCATGTGAAAATTAAGGAAGAGTAGGTACTCTTTGATAGCTAATAGACGGGGGATGTTTATTGATTGCTCGAAAATATCTCGCCGCCCCCCTGGAAGCTTCCTTATTATGATTACCCAATTTCATTTATTTATTTGTGTGTATTAAAACTTTATCAACTTTTTTCTAAAGAAACTTTTATTGGTGTTCCCGTCATATGTATAGGAAATATAGTAGTTGGAGGGTCTGGAAAAACCCCTATGGTTATAAAGTTAAGAAAGCTATTAAATAATTATAATAAAATTTTTGTTCTTACAAGAGGTTATAAGGGCTCGAAAAAAGGACCATTAATAGTTTCAAAAGATTCTACTTATCAGGAGGTTGGAGATGAAAGCATAATTCATGCAAAATATGGATCAACTTGTGTTTCAAAAAATAAAAGATTAGGAGCTTTCTTGTGTAAAAAAGAAAGAGCGGATTTAATTATTATGGATGATGGACTTCAAAGTAAAGATCTAGTAAAAAAAATTAAGATCTTAGTAATTGACTCCGATTATGGTTTTGGTAACAACCTTTTACTTCCTGCTGGTCCATTGAGAGATAGAATAGGTCACACTATTTCAGAATGTGATTTTATAATTGTCTTTGGAAATCCAAAAGATGATAAATTTAAAAAAATTACAGGAAAGAAAAACCTTTTTTTTGCGCAAAAGATAATAACTATAAAAAGATTACGTAAAAAGAAGATATACGCCTTTTCTGGCTTAGGAAACAACGAAAATTTTTTTAGTCAATTAAAAAAAAGTAAATATGAAATCATCAAATTCAAGACTTTTCCTGATCATTATAACTACTCAGAAGATGATCTGGAGAATATAATTAATGAAGCTGAAAAATATAATTTACCTATTGTTTGCACTGAAAAAGATTATGTAAAGGTTCCAAAGCAATTTAAAAAAAAGATCTTTGTCGCTGAACTTGATATAAAGATATTTTCATTAAAAAATTTTGTAAATAGTATGAAACAAAGATTAGTAAAATCTTGATTTAGTCATAGATAATGGATCTACTGGTTTATTTTTTAAATAAATTCCCCAATGAAGATGAGGACCAGTTGCTCTTCCAGTTTTACCAACTGATCCTATTTTTTGGCCAATACTCACTTTTTGACCTTCTTTTACATAAATATCTTTCAAGTGCGCGAAAATTGAAATAAGTCCAAGACCATGATCAACAATTATCGTGTTTCCAGTAAAAAACATATCAAAATCAACTAATTTAACAATACCTGAGGAAGGAGCTAGTATTGGAGATCCTTCCTTCTGAGCTATATCTATTCCAAAATGAGGTCTTTTTGGTTTTGAATTTAAAATCCTTTGACTTCCAAAAACTCCAGAAAGACGACCGTCAACCGGTAAAATAAATTCATCATCAAAAAGCTTCTCTTTTTTACCTATTTCTTTTGACAAATTTATCCTTTTTTTATCTTTTATTATCCTTTTAATATCTTCTTCTGCTGGCTCGACTTTTTTTTGGGGAAGCCCACTTATTCTCTCTATCTTGTATTTTTTTTTTTTAACATCAAAAATCTTAAACTTGCCATTATATTCAACGTCTATTTTGTTCTTAAATTTTCTTCCAAATGCAAAAATAAATTCTCCATTCTCAAAAACTTCCATTTTTTTACCATCAATTTTCAACTCGTCGCCTGATTTAATTTTCCCTGTTATAAGACCACCCTCACAAAAACATCCAAAAAAATTAGGAAACTCATCTGCGAGAGATAATTTTGCAAATAGTAAGAGAGAAATTAAAAAAAATATTTTCATTGTATCTTCTTCACAAGCATTGTGCTTTTCGAAAATTCAACTTCTAGATTATCATTGACTTTCGCATCAGCATTATCACTTATTACTTTTTTTCCTTTTTTCACAACTGCGTATCCCCTTCTTAAAGTTTCTTTATAAGACAAAATATCCAGTTTCCTTTTTTGCAACTCTAGATCTTTTTGTTTATCTTTCATAAAAGTTCCAAATTTTATTTCAAATTTCTCAAACGATGCAATCAATCTTTCAGAGATTAATTTTAAATTATCAAAAACTTTATCAAAATTTAATCTTTTAGAAATTTCAAAAAAACTTATTTTTTTGTCTGAAATTTTATATTCTAAACTTGTTTTTAATTTTTGATTTTGAAAATCAATGTTTTGGAAACTATTGTTTATATTCTGTTCTATGTCAGGTATCTTAGATTCAGTAAGTTGTAATTCATTTTTTTTCTCTTTTAAAAAGTTTTCTACATATTTTTCTAAAGCAATAAATTTATCTGAAATCCTTAGCCAAATCTGATTTCTATCAGGTACAACCATTTCAGCTGCAGCCGTAGGAGTTGGTGATCTTAGGTCTGCAGCAAAATCACAAAGAGTAGTATCTGTTTCGTGGCCAACTGCAGAAATAATTGGAATTTCTGAATTGAAAACTTTGATAACAATTTTTTCATCATTAAATGGCATCAGATCCTCGAGACTCCCCCCTCCTCTTGCTATAATTATTACATCAGGTTTGTTTTCATTGGTATTTGGTAAACTATTAAAAAAGTCTATGCCGTCACAAATCTCCTGGACGCTATTTTCACCTTGAACTCTAGCAGGAAAAAGTAATAAATTCGAAGGGAATCTATCACTAATTCTATGAATTATATCTCTAAAAACTGCACCTGTTTCCGATGTTATAACTCCTATATTTTTTGGTAACTCTGGAATTTTTTTTTTACTTTCTGTATCAAAAAAACCTTGTTCTGCTAATTTTTTTTTTCTATCCTCTAATAATTTAAGAAGCTCTCCCTCACCTTGGTATTCAATTTGCTCTACAATTAATTGATATTTAGATTGTGGTGAGTAAGTTGTAACCTTTCCTTTCACTAAAACTGCTTTACCTTCTTCAACATCAACTTTTAGTTTGCTGGTATTTGATCTCCAACAAACTGCAGAAATTGTACTTTCACTATCTTTTAAAGTAAAATAAATGTGTCCTGATGAGTGTTTTTTGACTTGTGAAATTTCGCCTACAACTTTAATCACAAAAAAACTATTTTCGATAATATTTTTTATGGATTTATTGAGCTGACTTACAGTATATTCAGATATATTAGATATAGTATTCATAAGTAGAATTAACGTATAACATAAAAGGAAGAAAAATTGAACATTTTGGTTATTGGAGGTGGAGCCAGAGAACATTCGATATGTTGGAGTATAAAAAGATCTAAAAAGTCAAAAAATATTTTTTGTTCTCCTGGAAATGCAGGTATATCTAAAATAGCAAAATGTTTTAATATTGATCCAAAAGATAAGAAAAAAATATTAGATTTTTGCCTCAAAAATAATGTTGAGTTTGTAATAATCGGACCAGAGGAATTTCTAGCAGATGGGCTTAGTGATTATCTAATAAAAAATGGTATTCAGACTTTTGGACCAACTAAGTCGGCATCAAAACTTGAAAGCTCAAAATCATTTGCAAAAAAATTTTTAAACAAACATAAAATTCCGACGCCAATGTTCAAAGAGTTTACCTCATTTTCTAAAGCCAAAATTTTTCTTGAAGACTGCTACTTTCCAATTGTAGTAAAAGCAGATGGGCTGGCTGCAGGTAAGGGAGTAATTATTTGTAAAGACAAAATTCAAAGTATAAAAGCACTTGAAGAAATTCTTTTACAAAAAAGATTTGGACAATCAGGAAAAAAAATAATTATTGAAGAGTTTGTAGAAGGCTTTGAGATAAGTTATTTTGCATTTTTTGATAAAAAAACATTTTTACCGCTTGGATATGCATTAGATCATAAAAAAGCCTATGAAGATGACAAGGGTCCAAATACAGGCGGAATGGGATGTTTTACACCATCAAATTTGGTAAGTAATGTCTTAGAACAGAATATAATTAAAGATATAGTAAAGAAAACTTTTGATGGTCTAAAAAGAGATAAAATTGTATATAGAGGAGTAATTTTCTTTGGGCTCATAATTCAAAAAGATAAAGCTCAGGTTATAGAATATAACGTAAGATTTGGAGATCCTGAGTGTCAGACACTATTGAGAAGTTTAAAAACAGATTTACTCGAAATCTTCAAAGCAACTTGTGAAGACAAATTATCAAATATAAGAATAATCAAAAAAAAACAGGCTGTTGTCTGCGTAGTTTTAGCAGCTAAAGGTTATCCAGGAAAGTATGAAAAAAATAAAATAATTAAAAATTTACAAAACTTGAAATTAGAAAAGGATGTAGAAATCTTTCATGCTGGTACAAAGCTTATTTCAGAGGATTTTTATTCGTATGGTGGAAGAGTTTTGTCTGTAACTGCTGTTTCCTCAAATATAAAAAAAGCTAGAAAAACTGCATATAGAATCCTTAAGCAAATTAATTGGAAAAATGGTTTTTATAGAAATGATATAGGTATTAAAAATTATTAATTATCTTAACTTCTTAAAAAAAACTTTTAACATTGAAGTGCACTTCTCTTCTTCGATACCACCATAATAAATATATCCATTTAATTCCTTATGATATTTATTTTTTAAATCTGAAAAATTTTTAAAACTATCCGAATAAGAACCAAAATAAACTTTCTTTATGCCAGCTTCAAATATAGCGGCTTCGCACATTGTGCAAGGTTGAAGGGTTACATACAAAGAACAATCTAAAAGTTTCGTATTTTTTCTTTTCTTACAAGCCTTTCTAATTGCCATTATCTCAGCATGAAGTGTGGGGTCATTTTTCTCAATACTAGCGTTATATCCTGAACTAATAATCTCACCATTTCCATCAACTATCACACATCCAACAGGTACTTCACTTAAACCTATAGACTTTGCTGCTTGTTTAACGGCAAGTTTCATAAAATTCTTTCTAGTATTTTTCAATTGAAATCTCAGAGTTGCTTGGAATATTTTTTAATTGTTTTAAATCAAAAGTTGTTGTACCCCATATATTACATTTATCTGCTAATCTGATTTCGTTTCCCTCAGATATTGGAGTTTTACCAAAGCCTATTGCAATTGCTTTACCAGCTGACCAATAAACAATTTCACCTAAACTTATTACTTCCTTAGCATCCTTTTCTTGATCTGACGAAACAGAGGTATAAAAATAAATTTCATCACCCCAAACATTTATATTGGATTTTATAGGAAGGGCATCCCAAATCTTTTCAGCCGTTTGAGTATGTTTTAAATCAACTATTATTTCAAAATTTTTTATACATATTTTACATTTTTTTTGCATATAATATCCTAACATTAAATAACTATTTTTTAAATACTATGAAAAGTCCAATTATTGGAATTACATTAGATAATGAAGACTCCCCAAGTTATTCTAAATATCCTTGGTATGCGGCAAGAAGAAATTATTCTGATTCTGTTGCACAAGCTGGGGGAACACCTGTTTTTCTTCCACATAATACAAAAATGATTGATGACTTTCTGAATTTAATAGATGGTCTGATAATAACAGGTGGCGACTTTGATGTTGACCCGAGAATTTATGGTGAAAAGAAAAAAAGTAATAAGGTCTCAATTAAACAAGAAAGAACTGAGTTTGAATTTGTTATAACTGAAAAAGCTATTAAACTAAACCTACCGATTCTTGGAATTTGTGGTGGTCAACAACTTTTAAATGTTGTTGCTGGTGGAACCTTAATCCAACATATTCCTGATGAAATTAAAACAAAAATAAATCACGAACAAGTTAATCCAAGAGATGAAGCTAGTCACCTAGTTACTATATTTAGAGACACTCAATTACACAAAATCACCCAAGTTGACAAAATGTATGTCAATTCAGCCCATCATCAAGCGGTAAAAAAATTAGGAAGTGGATTTATTGTAAATTGTGAAACTGATGATGGTATCATTGAAGGTATTGAAAATCCCGAACTTGATTATTGTTTAGGCATTCAATGGCATCCAGAGTTTTTAATTGACGAAAAAGATATTGAAATATTTAAAGGTTTAATAGAAAGCTCAAAGAAAATTGAAAAGCAGTAAAGTAAGACTATCAAAAATATTATCACACTGTGGAATATGTTCTCGTAGAGAAGCAGAAAAATACATAAAAGAAGGATACTTAAAAGTAAATGGAAAAATTTTTACTGATTACTCGATAGAAAGTAAACAAATAAAAAAAATTTCAATTTTTGATAAAGTACTGAATAAAAAGAAAACGAGAATTTGGATTTTTAATAAACCTATTAACTATGTTTCATCAAATAAAGAACAAGGAAATCAAAGAAGTCTATTTAAGCTTTTTCCGAAAGATATACCAAGATTAGTCTCAGTTGGAAGATTGGATATTATGTCAGAGGGATTGATGATATTCACAAATAACCCTACTCTTTCAAGTTTTCTTGAAAAACCTAAAAATAAGATTACTAGAAAATACAAAGTAATCGTTAAAGGTGATTTAAGTGGAGACTTGTTTGTTGCAACAAAAAAAAATTTTGAAATTGCTGGCCAGATATACCAGAAAATTAAAATTCAAGTTATATCTTCAAGAGAAAAAATCCACACACTGAAAATAGAATTAATAGAAGGAAAAAATAGAGAAATTAGAAAGATTATGAAGAACTATAAACTAGTTGTTAAGAAATTAAAGAGAGTAGAGTATGGTCCATTTAAACTTGGCCAATTAGAATTAGGAAAAATTTTTGAGGTTAATAAACAAGAATTTAACAAAATTTTCAAAAAAATAGGATATATTGATGAGAATAATTTCTGGTAAATTTAAAGGAAAAAAACTTTTAACACCTAATGATAATTTAATAAGACCAACTTCAGACAGAGCAAAAGAAACAATTTTTAATATTTTAGAGAGTTTTTTTGTAAAAAAAAAAATAAAATTTCTTGACCTTACAGTTTTGGATTGTTTTTGTGGTTCAGGAGCAATTGGTCTAGAATTTTTATCTCGTGGATCAAAAGAGATTATTTTTGTAGATAACTCTCTTGAATCAATAAATTTAGCCAAACAGAACTATAATGCCCTTAATGTAAAATTAAATGTTAAATTCATAAAAAAAAGTTATGAAAAATTGAGATTACCATATTCAAAAATCAATTTTTTTTTTTTAGATCCGCCGTATGAAAAACTTTGTATTAAAAATATTTTTGAATCCTTTTACAAAAATAGAATATTTGACAAGAAATCATACGGAATCATAGAACTATCTCATAAAGAAAAAATCGATGAAATCAAAAACTTTTCTATCCTAAAAAAAAAAAAAATTTCACACTCTCAGTTTATCTTTGTTGAGAGCGTTTAATCTATTTTCTTCCAAAAAGTTTCTCTATATCATTAAGTTTTAATTCAACATAAGTAGGACGTCCATGATTACATTGGCCTGAAAAAGGAGTTGCCTCCATTCTTCTGAGTAAATCATTCATTTCATTAATTTGCATTTCTCTGCCTGCACGTATAGAACCATGACAAGCCATTTTGGAACAGATTCTATTTATTCTTTCCTCAACTAATTTAGAATCTTTACTTTCAATAAAGTCGTTTATTAAATCTAAGGTTAAATTTTTAATATCACAATCAGATAAAATACTAGGAACTTCTCTCACGACAATTGAATCGCTTCCAAACTGCTCAATATTAACTCCAAACTTTTTAACCGTTTCAAGAGAGTTTAAAATTACATTCAAAGATGATTTTTCAATATCAATCACAACTGGAATTAGTAATAATTGAGTTTTAATTTCATTATTATAAATTTGATTTTTTAATCTTTCGTATACTATTCTCTCGTGAGCCGCATGTTGATCTACAACAACAATTCCATTATCAGTTTGAGATATAATGTAAGTATTGTGAAATTGACTTTTTGCATATCCTAGAGGAAATTCTTTCTTTTCACTTTCCTGGTTTTGTTCCTGATTCTCAACCTTCATTGGAAAAGGGGTAAATTCAACATCAGAAGTCTCAGCCAATTTTAGTGTATTTTGTGAGACTGATTTAGAAAATTTATTTATAGCTCTATCTGTATTTACAGTACTAGCAAAATGCATAACTTTCTTTAAATTTTCTTTAACACAATTTATGATATTTGAATTCAAGGTTTTGATATCCTTGAATCGCACCTCATTTTTTGCTGGATGCACATTGACATCTATATCTTCTGATGGACATTCAATAAAACAAACAAATTGCGGAAATCTGTCATATGATATGAAATCTCGATAGGCTAGTTTAAAAATAACATTCAAGGATTTATCTTGAACAATTCTTTTGTTAACAAAAATATACTGATTATTAGTATTGGAGTGGTGATATGTCGGAACTCCGAGGAAACCAAAAAGTCTGTAACAATCTTTTTGTTCATCAAAGAAAATGGAATTTTCTATAAATTCATTACCCAGCACCTCAGCAACTCTAATTTTTAACTGAGCTAGGTCATTTGTTTCTTCGACTTTTTTTGTTTTTAACACTTCTTTATGGTTAACATTTAACCTAAAAATGATGTTATAATTACATATTGCTAATTTCTTTATAGTTCTTCTTATTAACAAAGATTCATAGTTTTCAGATTTTAAAAATTTTAATCTTGCTGGAGTAGAGTAAAATAAGTCTTTAACATTAATAAATGTTCCCTTTTTCTGATTTGTAGGTTTTTTCGATATTATTTTTCCTGCATTTAACTCTATCAAATTACCATTTTCATTATTTTTTGTATTAGATTTTATTTTTAAATTTGATACAGCAGCAATTGATGGCAGGGCCTCACCTCTAAACCCTAATGAAAGAATGTTGTCAAAGTTTTCCATATTTAGTTTCGATGTAGCGTGCCTTTGTACTGCTAGTTCTAACTGATTTTCATCGATTCCATCCCCATCATCTATAACAGTAATTTCAGTTTTCCCCCCGTTTCTAATATAAATATTAATTGTTTTTGAATTTGCATCGATGCTATTTTCTACAAGTTCTTTTACCGCTGAAGATGGTCTTTCTAAAACTTCTCCGGCAGCTATTTTATTAATAAGGTCATCAGAAAGAATTTTAATTTTCATAATTTTTTAATTTTTGTTTTGTAAGTTTCTTTCCATACTCAACGGCTGGTTGATCAAATGGATCAACATTCATTAAGTAACAACTGAAAATAGTTTCTATAAAAAAGTACATCATTAACCCTCCAATGGTCACTTCATCGACTTTCTCTAATTCTATAAATCTTACGGGTAACTTATTCTTTACTAGAGTTTCTAAAGTAGCATCCATTTCACATTTCATTAATGATTCCAGTGACTTCATATGAAGTGTTTGAACTTTTTCATTTAACCCAAACCTACAGTTTAAAGCTTTGTAATTATCAAAATACTTCCTCCCAATTAGATTAAAAAATTTATTTTTAGGTCCATCTAAATATAATTGCAATTGACTATGTTGATCGACTGTACCAAGGGAGTTCATAGGTGTAATTGCATTACTATTCTTACCAACACTTTCTGCCCATAGTTGCCGATACCAAAAAGAAAGATTATTTAGATTATCAATATAAGGCATAAAAACTGATATATTAAAACCTTTCCTTTCAAGCATTATCATTGATAAGGATGAAATAAATAACGAATTAAAATACTTTTCGTCTTCAATCTTTCTGATAAAGTCTTTTGCACCCAAAATAAAACTCTCAATATCAAAACAAGACAGCGAAGCTGGTAGCAAACCGACTATACTAAAAACCGAATATCTTCCTCCAACTTCTTCATTATGTTTTATAAACTTGAAACCTTCTTCCTCTTGGATTCTTTTTAATGTACTTTTTTTATCTTCTGTAATCACAAAAAACTTATCCTTGAAATCTTTAAGCTTTTCTATTTTTTTCTTAAGGAAAAAGAATTGAGCAAGGGTTTCTAACGTTTCCCCTGATTTAGAAGTAACAACTATCGAAGTTCTTTCTAAGTCAATTTGTTCTAAAAGCCCTTCAATTGAAATAATATCTATATTTTCTAAAAAAAAAATTCTTGGTTTATTAGTTTGCTTAAAAAAGTTTGTTTTTATTGAGACTAAAGTCTTGCCGCCTAAACTTGAGCCTCCTGTTCCTAAAAAAAGTACATTATCAAATTTCTCTATTTTTTTTTTTAATTCGTAAACCTCTTTAACATCAATGTTAAAAAGATCTTTTAAAAATCCATATGATTTATTGTTTATTTCCTTATAAAGTTGGTCTCTGGCATTCTGGAAAAGCTTTGTCTTAGTTTTGTTTTTAAAATCGTCTAAATTAAAAAGAGTCTGTGAAAAAACCATTACATATTTCTCTTACCTACAATCATAAAGAAAAGATTTTTTTCGTCAAATATCCTTGAGGCTAAACTATTTATTTCTTTAAGCTTTAGATTATCAATTATTCCTGAGCGATTAGCAAAATAATCTTTTCCAAGATCATAATATTGGACAACTTTAAGGAGTGTGGCAATTGAAATGGTACTGGTAAAATTTCTTGAAAACGATCCTTTGTAATACGTTTTTGCTTCTTTCAGTTCATTAGCAGAAATACCCTGATTTTTCATTTTTTTCCATTCCTGCTTTACTTTTAATATTGTTTCATCAACGTTTTTATTCCTTGTTTGAAAACCACCGATGATGACTCCATCAGATTCATATGGCATTAAATATGAATATATTGAGTAAACCAACCCATTTTTTTCTCTTACCTCTTTGTAGAGTCGAGATTGAAATCCCCCTCCGCCAAGAACATAATTCAAAACTCTAGCAGCAAAATAATCCTTATTTTTTCTTCCGAAACCTCTTTGACCAAACACAATAGTAGCTTGGGGTGTTTCCATTTCAAAAAATTCTTTTCCCTTTTCTAAATTATTAAAGGGTGGCGTTTCACGCTTAGCTTTTGAAGAAGGGAGTTCTCCAAAAACATAATCAATATATTTTTTTGCATTTTCTGAATCTATATTACCTGCAACCCCAATAATAAGATTATTTTTAGTGAAGCTTTCTTTATGAATTTCAAAAATATCATTTCTAGATATTTTTTTTAAAGATTCACTAGTGCCTTTTACATTTCTCGAGAACAAAGATTCTTTAAAGAAAATCTCATTAAATTTTTCTGATGCTTGGGTCGATACAACCGACTTATCAATTTTGATACTTGCTTGAATTTGTTTTTTAACCTTTGTGATATCTTCAGAGTTGAACAAAGGCTTGTTTATAGACTCGTACAACAACCAAAATCCCTCCTGTATTTGTGAAGATACGACCTGAAATGTTCCTTCGATTTTTTCTTTTTCTGCAGAAAGTGAAATTTTAGTTCCATTTTCTTTTAATGACAATTTCAGCTTATTTCCTTTAAAATTTTCCGTTCCTTCATCTAGAAGTGAAACCATTAAGTTTGTAGCGCCTTCCTTACCACTGGGGTCTAACAATGCCCCTCCTTTAAAGGAAAAACTCATACTTATTAAAGGTAAGGATTTGTCTTTCACAAACCAGAAGTTTATTCCTTTTTCTGTTCTTAATTGCTCGAAATCAATTGAATTTACATTATGGTTTGTTAATAGAAAAAAAAGA
>OZSS01001319.1_pt1 | contig 11559 bp, 10 predicted proteins | sample 1779911 | NCBI WGS metagenome assembly OZSS01 (sample SAMEA2603589, study PRJEB24840) | metagenome | biome: Water; feature: Photic zone; material: Seawater sample | place: Mediterranean Sea | collected 2013-11-12 | depth 10 m | reverse complement strand
AAATAATTTTTTTTATAAACATACAAAAATAATTTAATCTAAAGCACCTTTTTTTCAAACATAGACAAAACCTACAGTTAACTCGATTAAAAAATCAATCATTACTCAAAAACCAAAAGATGATTGACTAGTTAAAGTAACTGCCCATGGGACTATAAATGTAACTTCTAAGTCAAAGATTATAAACATTAATGCAATCACATAAAAACGTACATCAAATGTATTACGTGCATCTTCAAAGGGTTCAAAACCACACTCATAAGCTGATAATTTTTCAGTACCACCGATTTGGTTTGCTACAAAAAAAGATAAAAAAAATATTATAAAAGATAATATAACACTAATAATTAAAAAAATAAACACTACGGAATATTCTAAAAAAAAAAAATTCATTATTTAACAATAACTGTTTTAACTAAGTTTTTTGGGTGCTTATGTGCTTCACCTTTAGTAAATGCATCAAAAGCTACATAAAAGAATCATAAAGCAGCAAAAGCTGAAATATATGACCCATAAGACGCAATACTATTTCAACCACTATAAGCATCAGGATAATCAGGAATACGTCGTGGCATTCCAGCTAAACCTAAGAAATGCATTGGGAAAAAAGTAATATTTACACCTGCAAAAAACATTCAAAAATGTACTTTAGCTAAAGTTTCGTTATAAGTTAATCCAGTAATTTTTGGGAACCAATAATAAAAACCTGCGAAAATAGCATAAACAGCACCCATTGATAATACATAATGGAAATGTGCTACTACATAATAAGTATCATGTAATGCAATATCTAAACCAGCGTTAGCTAATACAATACCAGTTAAACCTCCTACAGTAAATAAAAAGATAAAACCAAAAACAAATAACATAGGAGTATTTAATTTAAATTCTCCACCTCAAATTGTCGCTATTCAACTAAATACCTTAATACCTGTAGGTACTGCAATAATCATAGTTGCAGCAGTGAAATATGCTCGAGTATCTACGTCTAATCCTACTGTATACATATGGTGTGCTCATACAATAAAACCTAAAATACCAATAGAAACCATAGCATAAACCATTCCTAAATAACCAAAAATTGGTTGGTTAGATTCTCGTGCTACTATTTGACTAATAATACCAAAACCAGGTAAAATTAAAATATAAACTTCAGGGTGTCCAAAGAATCAAAATAAATGTTGATATAATACAGGATCTCCTCCTCCTGCAGGATCGAAAAATGTTGTATTAAAATTTCGATCAGTTAAAAGCATAGTAATTGCTCCTGCAAGTACTGGTAATGATAATAATAATAAAAATGCTGTAATTAATACGGATCATACGAATAACGGCATATTATGTAATTTCATTCCAGGCGCTCGCATGTTAAAAATTGTAGTTATAAAATTAATTGCACCTAAAATAGAAGAGGCTCCAGCTAAATGTAAACTAAAAATTGCTAAATCTACTGATGGACCAGAATGCGCTGCAATTCCTGATAAAGGTGGATATACTGTTCACGCAGTACCTGCACCAGACTCTACTAATGACGAAAATAATAATAAAATAATTGCTGGTGGTAATAACCAGAAACTAATATTATTTAATCGTGGAAATGCCATATCAGGCGCACCTATCATTAAAGGCACTAATCAATTACCAAAACCACCAATCATAATTGGCATTACCATGAAAAAAATCATAATAAATGCATGAGCAGTTACGATAACATTATATAATTGTGAATTTCCTAATAAAATTTGACTACCAGGTTGTGCTAATTCCATACGGATATAAACTGATAATGCTGTACCCATTACACCGGCAAAAGCACCGAAAATAAGATATAAAGTTCCTATATCTTTATGGTTTGTTGAAAATAATCATCTTGATGATCAATTATAAATTGATAACATATTTTATTAACCTATTTTAAATTTTTCTCGAATTTTGAGAACTTAATTCTATTAAATAATTTTTATCTTCTAATTTTGATAAATCAAATGATGTAGATACATTAGTTGATTTATTCACAATCTCTAACGAAGATAATTGTGATGCTGAAGCATCTTGAATTAATTCTAAATCAGGATCTTCATCAACAATATTTAATAATGCTTCAATATATTTGTTATAAACAAATTCTTTCATTGAAACAGCTTCTACAACAATTGGCATGAATCCGTGATTTATTCCACAAATTTCACTACATTGCCCGTAGAAAACTCCAGCTCGTTTAATATATGTAGATACTTGATTTAAACGTCCTGGACAAGCATCTAATTTAACTCCTAATGAAGGTACGGTTCAACAATGTAATACATCTGCTGCTGTTACGTAAACTTGAATATGAGTTTTAATTGGTAATAATAATCTTTGATCTACTTCTAATAATCGTAATTCTCCTTCAACTAGATCAGATGTAGCTACCATATAACTTTCATATTTTTTACCTTCTATTAATTGAGCAAGGTTAGGCTCTTTACAATTTGAAAATTCATAACATCAATATCATTGGTGACCAGTAACTTTAACAGATAAACTTGGTTCTACAAACTCTTCCATTGAATATAAAAGAGCAAATGATGGAACTGCAATTATTGCTAAAATTAAAGCTGGAATTGATGTTCATACCACTTCTAATAAAGTATGGTGATAAACTCCATTAGAATAATTAGACATAGCAGCCTCTCGTCCTTCTACTGAATGTACATCGGGTAAATTTTCTTTGTTAAATAAAACAAGTACTCGATATAAAATTCAAGTAACGAATACTGCTATAGTTATAATAAAAAACATTAAATCGTTATGGAAATGTTCAATCCCTTCCATAATAGGTGTTGCTGGGTCTTGAAAACTTAATTGTCATCTTTCTGCAGCATCAGATTGTACTTCCAAAACTGTTCCTAAATTAATTTGAAATATACTTATTGAAAAAATAATTAAAAACAAGCTTAATAGTATAGATAGCATAAAATTTTTATTAAAATTTACAGATAACTATATATATATAATATGTATATATTTTTTTGGAGCAGACAGGACTTGAACCTGCAACCTTTTACGTGCAAAGCAAATATTCTACCAATTGAACTACAGCCCCATATGTTTATGACAGCAGAGAGGTTTGAACTCCCGACCCAATGATTATGATTCATTTGCTCTACCAACTGAGCTATGCTGTCTACCTTCATTAAGTACAAATATCCCTGGCAGGGTTCGAACCTACAACCTTTTGAGCCGAAATCAAATACTCTTCCAATTGAGCTACAGAGACTTATGAATTGCAAGGGTTGGAGTTGAACCAACGACCTTCGGGTCATGAGCCCGATGAGCTAACCACTGCTCCACCTTACACTATAAAAAAGCGAAGGATGGGACTCGAACCCACACAACCAGCTTGGAAGGCTAGCGCCCTACCATTAGACGACCTACGCAAAATACTAAAAATTAGGAAGTATTGGATTTGAACCAATAACCTTCTGTGTGTAAGACAGATGCTCTACCGTTAAGCTAACCCCCTTAAAAATTAGATATTAAATAAATATATTTAGGTGAGGGCAGGATCGAACTGCCGACCTACAGCTTATCAAGCTGCCACTCTAACCACTGAGTTACACACCTTTATGAAAGTTTAACAAATTGTCTATACCTAGACTCGAACTAGGACCTCGTGAGAGATTAGATTTTAAATCTAACGTGTCTACCAATTCCACCATATAGACAAACTTAGAAATGGTCATGAGTGGATTCGAACCACTGACAAAACGATTTTCAGTCGAATACTCTAACCAACTGAGCTACATGACCTTTAATTTTAACTGGGACGGGCCGGATTCGAACCGACGGGGGAAACTAAATTCCGTGGATTTACAATCCAATGCCTTAAACCACTCAGCCACCTTCCCGAAAATGGCGAACTAGGGGATTCGAACCCCTACCATATGCGCCACAAGCAAAAACTCTACCATTAAGCTAAGCTCGCCAGATATTTAAATATTTGAACGGAAAGTATGGGATTCGAACCCATAATGTACAACGTACAATGGTTTAGCAAACCACTACTTTAACCATTCAGACAACTCTCCTAAATTATTAAATATATAAAAATTAAAAGACTAAATAAAATAATTAAATTAAAATAACATAAATAGGAAAAACCTAATAATGTTATAAAGAATACAGAACAAATTAACATCATAAATGCATAATGATATAATAATCCTGTTTGATATTTTAAAAAGTTAAATTGTTTACTATAAAATAATTGCGATAAACCAAATGGTCCTAAATTTTCAATAACTCCACGATCTATGATTTTATATGAAATATTATAACCAAAATTTAAAACAGGTTGGTTGATGTATTCATTATATACTTTATCAAAAAATCATTTTCTATTAAAGAATAAATAGAATTTTTGACCTATTGGTGACATTTTCATAGAATAAACAAAATTTAATGGTAAAATACCATAAAATAATATTGCTAAAAAAACTCCACTTAAACTAAAAATAACCGGAATTAATTTTATAGATTGTGGTAAAAATTCCGCATCAAAAATCGCAAGATTTTCAGGTAAAACAAATAACGCATTTTGTCAAAATAAAGTACCTGGACCTATAATCATATCTTTAGTCAAGTCACGTACAAAAATACTTCCAAAAATTAATGGTATTAAAGGGTAACCCATAATCTTCGGCATGTTAAGCGCACCTTCAATAGAATCGCTAAAAGCGTTTGACTTATTTAAAAATGTCAAATAAATCAATCTTATAGAATAAAAAGCAGTTAAAAAGGCCGCCCCTGTACCTAATCAATGAGCAAAGTGTGATGTAATAGTAAATGAACCGTATGCCATTTCTAAAATAGCATCTTTAGAATAGAAACCAGTTAAAAACGGAAACCCAGCTAAAGATAAAGATCCAATCATTATCATAGCATATGAATACGGTAAAATTTTAACTAAACCTCCCATTTTCCGCATATCTTGTTCATCAGCTAAAGCATGAATAATCGCACCAGCAGTCAAGAATAATAATGCTTTAAAAAAAGCATGGTTTGCTAAATGAAATACTCCAACATTATAATTCGATGTACCACATGCAAAAACCATATAACCTAATTGACTACAAGTAGAATATGCAATAACTCTTTTTAAATCATTTTGAACTAAAGCGGTAGTTGCTGCAAAAAAAGCAGTTAAAGCTCCGAAAACTGTAACAATACTTAATGCTAAAGGCGCATATTCAAAAATTAATGAACACCGTGCAATTAAAATACACCTGCTGTTACCATAGTTGCTGCATGAATTAACGCAGAAACTGGAGTAGGACCTTCCATTGCATCAGGTAATCAAGTATGCAAACCTAATTGAGCAGATTTACCTACTGCACCTACAAATAAGAAAATACAGATAAAAACTAAAATATCAATATTTCATCCAAATAATGGAATATTAAAAACAATAAAGTTTGATAAAAATGGAACTAAAGTGAAAACAGTATTATAATCAAAACTTTTAAATACATAAAAAATAGATAATAACCCTAAAACTAATCCAAAATCACCTACTCTATTTACAATAACTGCTTTAATTGCAGATTTGTTTGCCTGTAATCTAGTATGTCAAAAATTAATTAGTAAATAAGAACATAAACCAACTCCTTCTCAACCAACAAACATTTGAACAAAATTATCTGCTGTAACTAATATTATCATAAAAAAAGTGAATAGGGATAGATAAGAGATAAAACGAGGTACGTGTGGGTCAGCTGACATATAACCTACCGAATAAAAATGAACGATAGTTGAAACTGTGGTTACTACTACTAACATAGTAACGGTTAAACTATCAAACATTAAACCTCAAGAAAAATTAAATAAACCTAAATCTACTCATGAAAAAATTTTTAAATAACATGGTGATTGGGCTAATGCAACTTCATAAAAACTTATTAAACATAAAAATCAGCAGATTGCTAAACAGATAGGAGCGAAAAATGATGCTCCTCTTGAACCTAGAAAATATCCACCGAAACCTGTAATAAAAGCACCCAATAAAGGAATCATTAAAATTAATAAATACATTTTAATTTTTTTCTTTTAGGAAATTAAATAAAAAAATAATAGAACTCATAATAGTGTAAACCCAAAAGTTAAACTCGTCGAGATCTTTTACGTCGACAACCATTAAAAGCTAATGATGTTAAGTCTATTAATGAATTTTTTGTATACTTTAATTTATTTCGTTTCAATAAATTCAACATAGGTCTACGACCTGGTCCGTACCCCTTTAAACAATAAATAACATTAGAGAACTTTAGATTTTTATGTAAATTGTTAAAAAAAAACATACATAAATTTCTAGCACTATAAGCACCACGACGATCTTTTTTTTTAAATAAAGACCCTGTACTATACATGGAAATTACTTTCCCAGATGAATTCAATAAACTAATCCGTGTTGATCTCTTTAAAGCATGAATATAAATAAATAATCCGTTAAATCTTTCATTTTCAGAATAACGTTTCATTTTTCAAATATTATCATATGAAACTAACCCTGCTAAATCTTTATTAGTATTAATATAAGTTAAATAACGTAATTTTTTTTTCATATTTAAAAAATACCTTTTTGTCGAGTTCGACGATTAGTTTTGGTTCTTTGACCTCGTACTGGAAGTTTTTTCTTATGACGCCATCCACGGTATAAATTAATATTTTGTAAATGTTTAATATTCCCGATTTTATCGTTAAAGCGTAATGAACCTACAAATAATTTTTCTATTAATTTAGTTAACTTTTTCTTTTTTTTTAAACTTAAAAAAGAAAAAGTTACATTTTTCGATAAACCCAAACTTTTACAAATTTCCCAAGATTGAGAATAACCTATACCATAGATATTAGTTAACGAGTAAAATAAGGGTTCATTTTCATTTATTTTTTTTCCAGCTAAAATAATCATAAAATTAAGCTCCTCCTCATCAATATACAACAACAAATAAAAATAATCAAACTACATCAACAAAATGTCAATATCATGCTGCTGCTTCGAAACCGAAATGATGCTCTCTGGTGAAATGATTTGCATTTAAACGGAATAGACAAACTGTTAAGAAACAGGTTCCTACAAAAACATGGAAACCATGAAATCCTGTAGCCATAAAAAAAGTTGACCCGTATACCGAATCTGCAATAGTAAAAGTAGCGTGTAAGTACTCGAATACTTGGAAACCAGTAAAAAGTGCTGCTAATAATATTGTCATTATTAAACTATTAATTGCTAATGTACGTTCTCCAGTAATTAATGTATTATGACAAACAGTTACAGTAGCTCCTGATGTTAATAAAATTAATGTATTTAATAAAGGTACTTCTCACGGACTAAATGTTTCAATACCTAAAGGTGGTCATACCCCACCAATTTCAATTGCTGGTGATAAACTTGAATGAAAAAATGCTCAAAAAAAAGCGAAAAAAAACATTACTTCAGATACAATAAAAAGAACCATACCCATTCGTAATCCGTATTCAACAGATTTTGTATGATTTCCTTCAAATGTACTTTCTCTAACAACATCTCGTCATCAGATAAACATCATAAAAACTAAAAAGAATAAACTTGTAAATAATAAAAATTGACCGTTATTATACCCATGGAAATACATAACTCCTCCAGTAGTAGTACCTAATGCTGCTAATGAAGTAATTAAAGGTCATGGACTTGGGTCAACTAAATGAAAAGGATGATTTTGAGTTTGAATTTTCATAGTAAAATAGAATTAAAACTTAAAAACTTTATTTATCGGTCTACCTCACCAAATACTATATCTTGTGTACCAATAATGGTCACAGCATCTGCTAAAAAGTGTCCCGCTGACATCATATTTAATCCTTGTAAATGATAAAAACCTGGGGCTCTTATTTTACACCGGTATGGCTTAGATGTCCCATCAGAAACTAAAAAGGTACCAAATTCCCCTTTAGGTGCTTCAGTTGAAACGTAAACCTCTCCGGGATTAACGGCAAAACCCTCAGTAAAGTATTTGAAATGATGGATTAAAGCCTCCATAGATTGTTTCATATGTGTTTTTGAAGGTGCTGATATTTTAGTGTTATCAACTTTAATAGGACCTTCCGGAATTTTATTTAAACATTGATTAATTATACGAATACTTTGTCGCATTTCTTGTACTCGAATTAAGTACCGATCATAACAATCACCGTTTGTCCCTACTGGAATATCAAACTCCAGCTCGTCGTAGATTTCATAACTTTGATTTTTACGTAAATCTCAATTAATACCAGATCCTCGCATTAAGACCCCTGAAAAACCTCAATCCATCGCTTCATCAATAGTAACAACACCTACGTCAACAAGACGTTGTTTTCAAATACGATTATCAGTCAATAATCCTTCCATTTCATCAATACGGCTTAAAAAGTTTGTACTAAAATGATAGATATCGTCTAATAACCCTAATGGAATATCATTACTAACTCCTCCAGGACGAATATATGCAGCATGCATACGAGCTCCTGAAACTCTTTCATAAAACTCCATTAATTTTTCTCGTTCTTCAAATAATCATAACATAGGAGTAGTTGCACCAACATCTAAAGCATGACAAGCTACCGCTAAAATATGATTTAAAATCCTAGTTATTTCTAAAAAAATAACACGAATATATTGGGCTCGTAAAGGTACTGATGTATTTAATAACCGTTCTACCCCTAAAGCATATGTATGCTCTTGAGCCATCATTGAAACATAATCTAATCTGTCAAAATAAGGTAAAGATTGTAAATAAGTTTTATGCTCAATTAATTTTTCTGTTCCTCTGTGTAACAAACCTATATGTGGATCTGCACGTTTAATTAATTCACCGTCTAGCTCTAAAATCAAACGTAGAACTCCATGAGCCGCAGGATGTTGCGGCCCAAAATTCATTGTAAAATTTTTTATTTCATTAAATTGATTATTAACTAACATAATAATGTTAATAAAATTCGTTAAATTATTTCTTTAACGAATTTACTAAATAAACTTCTAACCAAGCAATTCCTGGTACTAAAACTAATAAATAGAAAAAATATAAGAATGTCGCTAATTGCCCTATCTCAATATATGGTGATTCTACAATATTTTGTCCAATTCACCCTAAAATTAAAACAATCATTACAAAAAATCAAAATAATTTACGGCTGATAGGTCGTAAAACAAAACTTCGAGTTTGTAACCTTGGCATTAAAAAAGGTAAAAATGCTAAACAAATAATAGCTACTACCATAGCAACAACTCCTCCTAATTTATGTGGGATTGAACGTAATATTGCATAAAATGGTAAAAAATATCATTCTGGTACTATATGAGCTGGAGTTACCATAGGGTTTGCTGGTATATAATTATCTGTATGCCCTAACATATTTGGATAAAAACAAACTAATACAATAAAAACTAAAGCTATTAAAGAAAAAACAAAAACATATTTTGTTTGAACAAAGTATTGGAAAAATCCTACTGTATTTGTTTTACCATCAATTCCTAAAGGATTATTATTAGAACCATGTGTATGTAATAAAATCAAATGTGCCCCTACTAACGCAGCAATTACAAAAGGTAATAAATAATGTAAACTAAAAAATCGATTTAAAGTTGCATTATCCACAGAAAAACCTCCTCATAATCATTGTACGATCATTTCTCCGAATACAGGAACAGCTCCAAAAAGACTAGTAATTACTGTAGCTCCTCAAAAACTCATTTGACCTCAAGGTAGTACATAACCTATAAATGCTGTAGCCATAATCGCTAAAAAAATTATAACTCCGGATATTCAAACTCAATGACGCGGGGTAGTAAATGAACTATAGTATAGACCACGTGCAATATGGATATAAACCATAATGAAAAACATAGACGCTCCATTAGCATGTAAATATCGTATAAATCAACCATTATTTACATCTCGCATAATGTGCTCAACGCTTAAAAAAGCTAAATCAATATGTGGGGCATAGTGCATTGCTAAAAAAATACCTGTAAGTATTTGAACAACAAGACAAATTGCCGCTGAAAATCCAAAAGTCCATAAATAACTTAAATTTATGGGGGTTGGATAATCTACTACGTGATTATTTAAAACAGGAAATATTGATTTATTTTTTATCATAATGAACTTGGGTTCTAGCGTCGATAGCCTGCCGCGGACCTAAGCCGCGGGAAGGGCGAACCACTTCCTTACTTATAACCTATTATATTAAATTTGAATATAATAAATTTATCTATACCTGGACTTGAACCAGGACCTCCGAAGAGATTAGACCCTAAACCTAACGTGTCTACCAATTCCACCATATAGACAAACTTAGAAATGGTCATGAGTGGATTCAAACCACTGACAAAAGGATTTTCAGTCGAATACTCTAACCAACTGAGCTACATGACCTTCATAAAGCGTTGTGGAATATAAACTAAAAGCTTAGATATAACATAAACTTTATTTTATTGGATTCTCTCAATATAAGATTTTTTTGTTAAAAGCCCTCATTTATCTTTAAACCAATTTCGATTTTATCAAACATTTCAACACCTTTAAATTTTTTCTTAAAAAATAAAACCAATTATAATGAAAAATACTTTCCTTTCTATAAAATTTTTATAGAACGAAGACTAAGAGAAGAATCCTTATAAAATCTATTCAGTAATTAAGTTAATTACTAACATAAATTTTAAATGTCTATACCTAGACTCGAACTAGGACCTCGTGAGAGATTAGATTTTAAATCTAACGTGTCTACCAATTCCACCATATAGACAATTTTTTTTAATCTAACAGACAAAAAAAAAGCTACGCTTTCTAAAGGATTCGAACCTTTAACCAATAGCTTAGAAGGCTAGTGCTCTTCCAATTGAGCTAAGAAAGCTTTAAAGGCTATAGGTGGATTTGAACCACCTCAATAAGTTTTGCAAACTTATGCACTACCAATTATGCTATATAACCTACAATAAACGGATAGGGCGGGATTCGAACCCACGATACAGAAACTGCACTCCGGTTTTCAAAACCAACACCTTAAACCACTCAGACACCTATCCCTCTAAATTATCGGCGAAGGGACTTGAACCCTTAAAAATTGAAGCCTTAATTCAACATGTCTACCAATTCCATCACGCCGATTAAGAATCTAAGAGTGACAGGATTCGAACCTGCGAAGTATGAAGTCAAAGTTCATTTCCTTAACCACTTGGATACACTCTTTATATTAAACAAAGGAGAAGGGAATCGAACCCCTACCACTGGTTTTGAAGACCAATATTCTACCGTTAAACTACTCCCTCTAACTGACCGTTGCGGGATTCGAACCCGCATTAATGCCGTGAAAAGGCAACGTCCTAACCATTAGACGAAACAGCCCAGTAAAAAATTTACTCCCACAGTAGGATTTGAACCTACGACCAGCAGATTAACAGTCTGTTGCTCTACCACTGAGCTATGCGAGATTTATTATTAGTTTTGGCCGGATTCGAACCGACGTCTATCCTGTTATGAGCAGTATGCTTTACCCTTAAGC
>OZSS01001317.1_pt1 | contig 11574 bp, 16 predicted proteins | sample 1779911 | NCBI WGS metagenome assembly OZSS01 (sample SAMEA2603589, study PRJEB24840) | metagenome | biome: Water; feature: Photic zone; material: Seawater sample | place: Mediterranean Sea | collected 2013-11-12 | depth 10 m | reverse complement strand
GCCTAACTGACTTTAAAAGACCCAAAAGAGCTAAAGCTGCAACCGGAATTAATATATAAAAAACCCAAGACCAAGAGAATTCTTCGCAGACATAGCCGCCAATAATAGGAGCTACGGATGGTGGAATACCAACGCCCATCATATAAATTGACGTAGCTCGGCTCCTTCGTTCCCCAGTAAATTCGTCAATAACTACGGATTGAGCAATAGCCATCTATGGAGAGCAGGAAGCCGATTGGATCACTCGCCAAGCAATCAATTCAGCAAGTGAACTAGAAAGACCACACATTAGTGAAGCCAAGGCAAATCCAGTGACGCCAAATATCATCGATCTCCGACGCCCAAATCTATTTGCTAACCAACTAGCTAAGGGAATAGTCACTGCTGTAGCAATTAAATTTGCAGTAATTACCCATGACATTTGGTCCGGGCTCGCGGATAGGGCACCTTGAATTTGGGGAAGTGAAACATTTGCTATTGTAAGGTTTGTACCAAACAGCGTTGTTACCAGAGTACAGCTAATCAGTAGCCACATAGTATTTTATTCAATTTTAGTCGCCGTCACGAACATGTCATCAAAACTTAAATTAGTAGAATATCATTATCTAATTATTACTCTTTTCCCTGCTCCGAGCACTTATAAAGGCACTTCTCGATGAAATATTACTCCAATACTTGGCTACCCTTTCGGGAAAATCCTTATCGATTCTATTTTGAGCGATTAAGAGACTATAACCCAAACTTATGTCAGCTGCTGTAAAGTCTTCTCCCAAAATGAATTTTTTACCTTTAAGGGCTTCATTAAGAGCATCCAAGCATTTATATATTCTTGATTGCATTTCTCGCACCACCTCAGGTATTTCCTGTTTATCGGGAAATTCTCTTCGATGATTTACTATTTCACCAATAGGGCGCGCAAAAGTAGCCTCGGAAAACCATAACCACTGTAAAAAATATGCGTAATTTGGTGTGCCTGCTAAAGGTTGCAGTTTCCCCTTCCCATACTTGTCTAGAATATATTGCATCATTGCGCATGATTCAAAAAGCAATACATCTCCATCTTGCATTGAGGGTAACTTTCCCAAGGGATTAATTTTTAGCCATTCTTTGCTGAACCTAAATTCCTTTGAGAAATCAACCTTTTGAATCTGATATTCAATTTTTAACTCCTCACAAAGCCATATTACCCTCAGACCTCGCGTACCTTTTGTGTGATAAATCTTGATCATTTTACTCTCCGGAGAAAACAAAAAAATAATGGCACGCGGTTGATATGAATGTATTTAGATAGCGAGAGTCACAAAAAATCAAAAAATTACAACGCCATGACGCCCATGCCTATGATAATCCCAACAAATGTAAGAACAATACCAATGCTAAAAGACGTTAATAAATTTTTTATCCTGACGCTTCGTTTCATATCATACCAATTTTTAAACCATTGCTATTTGTACTTTCAAATCGAGTTATCAAAAAAAGTGGATTTTACAGTGAATTTGCAAACAATAACTACGAAGCTAAAAGAGCATTTTCATACAGCTCTATTTTACACAAAGCGGCCTCAAGCAGTGGCATAAAAAGATTGTGCTTTCTTCCACGCTCTACTAAATCGCCTATCACATGTTTTCCTTCTGTCCTTCGTCCACTTTCAATGTCAGCTAGCAGGGATGGCCCGTAATCGGAACCAATTTTACCCCAAAGGTTTTCAACTATTATTGATCTCATGTCGGCAGGCGGCGGATATCCCTCGGCTTCGCATACCGCAGCACTTTCTTGATATACACCAGACACTACCGAGTGCCCCATATTCGTTTCTGCGACCTTCCCAGCTCGTTCCTGTAGGAGAGCAGCCACGGCAAAGGATGGTCCTGCGCCGCTGACTTTCATCCAAAGCTCACTCATGATATCCTCAGATATTGACGCGTCTGGCATATTAATTTTCATCTTTTGAAGAATTTCAGTGCACCTGTTAGATAGTCCCCCCTCGACTTCTCCAAATACGGTTTTTTGTCCACCTGCCCCATGATAAGTTGGAATAATAGTTCCCTCTTTATCTTGGTTCACTAAAAACTGAGTAACTCCACCCAAAATATTTTTGATGCTAAAACGATCAATTAGCATATCTATGTGGTTTACTCCGTTTAAAATCGGCAGTATAGCCGTTTGAGGACCTACAGCAGGTGTAATTGCATCAATGGCTTCGTCAATATCAAAAGCTTTACACGTAAGAATAATTACATCGAAGATTTCACTCAGTTGTTCGGCAGAAGTTATTTGAACTGATGAATTGTAAAATTCGTCCTCGAGTTTTATTCTAAGCCCTTCAGACGATAATCTATGAGCGGTGCGAGGTCTCACGAGAAACGTAACATCGGCCCCTCCCTTTTGTAAAAGACCACCGTAATAACCTCCCAAAGCCCCCGCTCCGAGAATAAGAAACCGCATTTTCTATCCCCCCTCACTTTAGAACTCATCATATGGTGAGAAGCCACATCTACCGCTTCTATCTTTGTTTATAAACTCGCGGCCAACAGCGACGCTAAAAGCAAAATACCGCCGCGCAGTAATTTTAATGTAAGTAGCCAGACCAAATTGATAAGAAAAGATGATGGCTAGGTTAATCCTACGCCTTTGACTTTTTTGTAGGAAAAATTTAAGACCGACACAGAAAAATTAATTAACTGGTGTATGTGTGATTTGTTTTCTATGTAAAATCTATTCTGCAAGTGTGCCCCGACATAATTGATTGGCTGATACCAACGAGCCGGGGCAAACAAAGAAAATGTGCCGTTAAAGTTTTTTTTATCCCAAACGAATTACATTCCGAAAATGCAACTCTACATCTGACAGAGCCGACGCGTAGACGTCACTTGCTCTGGCTGCTTCATAAGCGTTTTGAATAGCGTCAAGTGACGGGTACCGAACGCCCATGACCCTGGCACCGGCCGAGTCACCTGCACCAAAGGTTGCATAACCACATGACAAAGCACCGTTTTTCATAAATATATCCATTACTTTTTTTGCTTCATCAAGCATTTCAGTTTTCGAACTAAATTTTGTTAAAACCATATATTTAGGTTTGCCCGAAGAACCCGACTCACGGTGGTGAATTCGACCAATTGCACGACCAGTAATTTCCATATTACCTGTTGAAAACATTTCTTTATAAAACTCTTGATTTGGAAAGTGATCAAAAATATTTTCGATCGTAGCCATTTTCTCAACAAACATGGCAGCAATTAATGAACCAGCATTAGCTCCAGTTTGTATGGCTCCTACATCACAGTGAACCGCACCATTTTCTCTAGTGAAATCAGCTAGCGTTTTGAGATGTTTCAAGCCGGTAGCAGCATATCCTGGCTTAGGTTTTGCGCGTGATATAACAAAGTAATTAGCCATAACGTAAGTCCTTAATCATATAGCAGAAAAAGTAAATCCCATTTATAAGAAACCACTTTAAGACTGCTGTCATTTATATATTTATTATCTTTTTGTTACATCGATAAAAATTTTGTTACATCGATAAAAATTCAAGGCCTACATACATCAGTCATAGCATGCGAATGTAAATAGATACGCGGGTTATTTTGCCACCTAGCGATCAGATTGTAACCTTGTGAATAGCCAAGACGACTGCGTTTTCGATCAAATTGCGACTAATATTACTACACGTGTGCAGCAATAACTGGTTACCAAAAACCGTTAAACTTTTCAAAACTAACGGCACCGCTTCAAGCAGTCTTTCGACCATTTTTAAAGACAACGTTTTTTAAATGAAAAAATCCAAAAACACGACTGCTAAACGTTTTTATTCTAGTACAAAACTTCAGCCGGGAATGGTTGCCGCAAACTCCTTTAAAGCATTTGCTTTTAGCGAAATTTCTTCCAGTTTCGGACATTTAATTCCAGGCGCAGTTTCTGGACGATTTTTAATAATGAAGTCCCAAAAACAAACAATGGAAACATCGGCTTGTGTAATAGTGTCACCCATAACCCAAGGCCCCTCAACCATCGTTTCTAAGGCATCCAGCCCATCCTTCGTTTGCTCGTACATCCTATCAACCCAAGGTCGATAAACTTTATCCAATGGACGTTTTGCATTAACACCTTCTTCGTAATAACAAGCGACCGCCTTCTCTGCTGCCCCGGCTGCGATACCTACGACATTCAACATTTTTGTTCTGGAAAGGCCCGTTGTTGGCATTAATTGCCCATCGGCACCTTTCAACTGATCGAGATAGTCGAGTATTGTAGTGCTGTCTACAAACACCATTCCTTCATCAGTTTGAAGGGCCGGTACACGTGCTAGCGGATTTAGCTGTTTTAATTCCTCTAACTCTTCGGGCACGCTTGATCGCAATGCTACATGCTCAAATTTAAAACCATACATCAATAATGTAACACCAACTCTCCTAGTAAATGGAGATCCATAACTTCCAAAAAGCTTCATTTGAAATTTAACCTTTTTTAAATAATTGAAATTGAAAACCAGCTAGCAGGATACGACCCAGAGGGACTACAGAAAATACCGAATTAACAACAACTCTTAAACTATTATTTTGATTTAAAGAGTTTTTATTCTCGACAGAACGAGTTTCAAACCTATGTTAAATGAAAGAAACTGTTTACTCTAAAAAATTCATAGATAAAGTTTAACACTGGAACTCGTTATGGAAACCATCCTAATTATTCTCGGTGTCTTCGCTGTCTTTGGCGCGATAATTGACGTCATTTCTTACATGTAAATTTGAACCTGAGTATATTTTTTTCCCTACTAAAATAAAGCTAAGATTGCTGCTTTAGTGGAATACCAGGCAGCTAAAGACACAGATATACAAATAACGTAGCGGGTCCATCTTAGCTTAGTTGGTAAAAGCTTAAATATACAAAATGGAAGTATAGCGCCGAATATAAAGAGTTCCCAAAACATAAACATCAGTGTTTTCCAAACATTATATATGTTCGTATCAAAAATTAAATCGCAGCGTCTGCGCAGCTATTCATTGCATTAATCCGAGGTGTCTATTTTAGATCATCTTCTCAAATTGCCGCTGCAATTTAACTCTCCCAGCGATACCTTTTTAACTGCAGATCAGTTCTTAAAAATCAGTTAACTCTTAAACATGTCTATTTCGATATTAATTTGGTGCTTAATACTCGCGCTTTTGCCTTTAAGCATAGGACTGATAACTTATTGCTCCAGTCGACCACAGTCATCTCGGGTTTCAACAGAAAATATAGATCGAAGTTTACCCCATTTGTAATACTGAACCCATCTTTGCTTTCCGTAAGCATTTTTAATCCCACTCTGTCTACTGTATAACGTTAACAAATTAATATTAAATATTAATGAAGATAGGATACAATTTGCAGTTATACGTACATAACCGCATCCATTGTTCACCACGAACATGGAAATCTACGGCAATGAAAATTGCGGCGTCAGAAGTCTTCAATAGAAGTAAGAACGGGATCAAGCTCTACGGAATATGGCGGAGTCAAATTGGATTGCCGAGAGATACACTTACGGTCATATCGCTCTGGCCCCACGCCGAATTAGCAAATAAAACCACAGATGAATTGTTCAGAGGTATAAGAACAATTAACTCTATTGAAAAAGATTTCATGGTTCCCACCGTTAGACCAACTTCTGATAAATTACCTATGAAACAGGGAAATTATGCATTTAGATGGTTCGAAACTCCTAAACAAAATTTCGACGAATTCATAAAATTATGTGTTGAAGCCTGGCCTGATTTTGAAAAAAACTATGACTCGGAAATTATTGGACTTTGGAAATTACACAGGGATGCAAATGCCAACAAAAACACGAGTACCCTTTTGCTAACAAGGCGCCCTAACCTTGCTGTTTGGGAGAGATCAAAAATCCCCGTTACTGATGAAGAAAAAGAAGTACGGAGGAAGCTGAGTAAACGCTATGATCTATGCGATTGGACAACTGTTTATACGACGACATTATTAACAGCCAATGACGTAAGTGACGATGTTCGCTGGAGTTAGTAAAGTTGATGTTACATTTTTTATCGCACTAAGTTACCGGCTTTCCTAAATTATGCCTAAATTGAATCCCCCAGGTTCCATCCGTTTTTACTGCAATCCATATAGCATGAATAGCAATATCAGTGTCTCCGGAGTTGTTTATTCGGCTGGCTGCAACCTTGAAAACGACGGACGACTCAGAACGAGCAACTTCTTCTAAAAGGTCTAGTGATGAATAAGCCCATTCCTTCTCTGTCCTTTTTATTATTTCCCACGGCATCTCCAGTCGATCTTGGTAATCTTGCGCCGTTTCCGCTGTTAAAGCGACGCCATTAAAGTTTTGGTAAGTAAACGGAAACTTTATCGTAGCAAGATATTCTTCTGTGTCCTGCTTATTTATTGCCTCGTGGTGGCCCAAAATAGCTGATTTTGCATCTTTCATTCGAAGTTTCCAATTCGTTTTAAAAAATAAAAATTGTCATTTTCTATCGTCGAACGTTTGCGCGTTATTAGTCTGGACCGATTAAATATTTAATACAATAATGAATATTCTAACCAGCCGTTTTAAGACATCCATTGATTTATCATTGTAATTGAAGGGAATGCTTTCGTTCTAGAACGTCCTTTAATTCTTTATTAGTTTAAAGTATTTATCACTGAGTTAGCGCACAAAAATAGAAAGAGTAAAATATGGATATCCACATAATTGTAAAACTCAAATCTTCTTACGACGATTGGCACAAGCTTTTTCTGGAGGATACAGATAATAGAGCCAAAATTTGTAATGAAAACCGAACATTAGTGGGCAAAGCGAATGAAAAGACAGCAGTTATCACCCTTTTTGACGTTGATGCGGCAGCGATGAAAGGAATGATGGAAGATCAGAATTTTCAAAAGATGGTCGAACCTTATGTTGAAAAACATATTCCTTTCGCACTGACCCCAATATCACCCGAGTAACGCTTGGCCATTTCCGCCTGATTAAGTTAAAAACGAAGGGTTGTTAATTTGGGATGAGGAAAAGTTTAAGGACCGTCAATGAAAGACATTTTTTGTGGATTTTAATATTTGGATCGCCGGAGCCAAAAACTACGACGTTTTTCAAAGAGCTGAATTTCTTGATGAGATTTTGTCGTAGTTGTTGACTGTATCGTTAACAATAACCTGAATACGACCTGCTATTTCATGAATAAAGAATTGGAGCAAAGGACATCCTATAGTCAGCCTTCCTGACCCTCCATTCCTTTATGCCAGTATCTATAAATTATTTGTTCGCAGTCTTCGTCAGTGTAGTAATCTGGAATGGGTTTTCCTTTTATTCGCAACCACAAGATGTTGGCTATTTCTCTATCTGACATAATAACAACCCAAAGTATTGAAAATCTAAACACATAATAGAAAAGTTTTTAACTGTAATAAAGATATGTAAACACGAAATAAGCTGCAATTCCTAGTCGGGTCATAAATTGCGCCAAATCGACTTATCTCTCTGAAAAAGAGTGACACATGCATCGTTTAAGACGAATGAAAATCTATCGCAAATAAGCTCCAGGCTGGCTATCCTAAAATAATATTTAATCCGAATCGTCTTTTAGGTATAAGTTCAGAAAATTTAGTCAAGACGACGCAGCAGCAGCTATTTACCGTCTTTTATTGTTGCAACACTCTTTTTAGCGTCGCCACCTTCGACTGCATGGTGTGATATTGCCTCATTACAAAAGAAGCTGAGTCCGCCCATAAGCACCAAACAGTAGACCGATAATTTCTTGATTTGTTTTAAGCTCAAAACTTGTTCTCCTTCATGGTTAATTCTTATTAATACCAAAACGAAAAGGCTAGTGTTTGTGTTTTCCTGTCGTTGCTTTTGCTCCTATTTTTTTTCCTGACATAGAAACCTCCACCCCGCTACCATTCATAAAGGTGAATTTCACTTTGTATTTTTTCGCCTCCCTAATCTTCGTTTTCAACCCTGTAAACATCAGATGAAGTCCTTTCGGTTTCAAATGAATAATACCCTTAGCTGGAATTTTTATGCCGTTCTTAAGCTCTCTCATTTTCATTACATTATTATGAAATGTCGTTTCATGGAGTTCTACCATTTTCGCAACAGTAGAAGAAACTGACATTAGAACAACATCTTTCGATCCGTTATTTGAAATTGTTATATATCCCGCCGTCATTGGATGACCAGAAGACGTAACTCTTATCCAACCGTTCTCAAATTTAAGATGATTGTAACGTGTCCCCGCTTTTGCTTCTGGTAAAAAGAAGTTAAATACAACACTTGAAATAATAAGCGCAGACAATACAACTCTAACTAACATAATCCAAGCCGATGCCTTTCACTCAGTGACAGATGGGATATAAAAGAAAAGTAAGTTTCTCTGATTGTTTATAGGAAAAAGAATCGACAAACGAGGTCATCGTATCTCGGTGATAAATGATTACAGCGATGAGTGCAATAATTGCAAGGATTAACGCAGAAAGAATTACAAGTTGTTGGCCAACATTTATTATGTTCATCTCAGCAGGTTACAAAAACTTGACTGAGTATCAAGTCATTAATGAAATATCCCTTGATGATAATACGTCATTGCACCCTATGCTGGTTAGCAAGTGATGGTTCCTCCAATGGAGCTGCATAACAAAAGAATCGCCTTTCAGCTCGATTATTATCTCTAGACTGATTTTCCCACTTATACGCGCCCATCCACCATAATTTATCTTTATACAAAAAATACTGTACCTCATAATTTCGAGAGGTACTTCTCTCCTCTCCGAATACAAACCGATTTCTATTACCTATCCGTTCACTGCCAACTCTTAGTCCATCCTCAGCTGCGTCTTCACATTCACCTAAATCCACTCGAACAGTATTTTTTTCATCGGCGCGCCACATTGCACCATACGTGGGCTGACAAAAGGTAACCGCGGAGAAAATTACCACTAGAAAAATTTTATCCATTCAAAAAGCTCCATTTGAGTTAACAAATAATGACCGACGAATAATAAATACTCTTAACATCTAAACACCGTGAGTTTGTTCAATTTGTTTGAAAGATGACGATTTATTTATTCCAAACACTTAACAAATGGATGATAAACCAAGGAAAAGATTGAAAACTTTCCTCTAACGTTTGCTGCAACTGATCTAAAGGGAACCCTGTTGCGTAGTCACCATACCTTTAACAAGGAGTAATGCTATGGAACTCCTCCTTATAATCGGGATTTTCGCCTCAATGTGGGCAATTCTGGACTTTTTCTTCAAATCGAAATGACGTCTCTTAGTTAAGATAAATCGTAGGTGTCTGCATGGAAACTGTTGAAGTAAAGAACGGCGATACCGTCATAGTAAAAAATGAAAATACAACAATAGGCTATGCCACTTTCGATAGTAGGAAACGAGAACTTACATACTTATTCGTTAACCCAGCTTTCAGACGGAAAGGCTATGGCAAATTGCTAAAAGAAAAAGCCGAGCAGACATCAGGTTGCTCCCTCTCCCCAAGTGACCCAATATCTCCTTTGGGACAAAAGTTCTTTAATATAACAATGGGTCACTCGTCGGACATTTGTAAGCGCTAAACAAAACAACATTCTTCACCCATTTTCCGACCGGGCCTTCTTATTCGTCCTTATTAGCCCAACCTATTAACTTTACGACTGCCGGGATCCAAATAAGGCCGGCCACTAAAAAATAAACGGTCTGAAAAAATAAATGCTCAGGAACAAAATCAGCTATATTGATGATCACAGCACTGTAAAGAAAAAGAAACAGAATTGTCGTCAATCCTGCAATCGGTGTTCGCCATCTCATATTGTTTATAACCTTTTTTAAAGAATTTCCTCTGTCGCCATCTCTGATCTCAATTTGAAATCTTAGGAACTAAATAAGTCGATCCACCCAACTTGAAAGTAAATAATTCAATCAAATCTCTATACATACATATGTAACCCTATTTATTGCTATAGCGTGGGTTTTCTTGTGACAACTAACTTTCCGCGATTGCAAGGCCGATCAGAGCGGTCCATATACAGACAAAAGTGAATACTTTCTTAAAATGGACTATTTTATTCAATTCCCAATATCCATAAGCAAATGACGTATACAATCTTCTGTTATTTCTGATGAATGTGTCTTGCATTCCACAACAAAAAAAAGTCGCGGCTACAAATGTTAAACCTATTAAGTAACAAGTAGTTTCAAAAAAACTAATCATTTGAGATCATTCGTTATCATAATTTTTTTTCGGATCAATTTAATCATCCAACCCAAGATTGGAATTCTCTCAAAAAAAGAAGATGCAGCGTCCCAGTGATCTATATGCTCTGAGACAAGGCCATTATTATCTAAAATAATAATCGATGTTCCATCAAACGACCAATTTCTATTCATGAGCCTCCCGCAAAAGGTCCATTCAAGGCATCCGCCGTCATTGTTGCGATAAATCCTATGAACGTTGAACTTTACATCTTCAACATTATCAAACATGTGAAGGAAAACAGCCTTCATTCTTTCGCTTCCCATTACGTCATTAAAAGGATCTTTAAATCTCACATTCTCTGCTACGTAATGGTCTAATGAGTTGATAGTCGATGAAGTTAAGGTCTCCAAATAAAGCACATATTTATCCAACAACTTTTGTTTTGATTTCATAGTTATAGAACTCTAAAACTTTGTGAGCTTTATCAATAAATTTGCCGGGTTCTAAAGACTGTTGTTCCTACCTCTGTTAAACTGGAAACTTTCGATAAAAAATTGTTCTTAATCTGCCACATTAAAACTGGTTCAGCATAGCGAAGACCAAGAATCAGGGAACAAAAAAAGATCAGAAAAAAAACTCCAGACTTAACTGTATTTTTTACGTTCATTTCACATTTCCTCCAGCAACATCATAGTTTGGCGTTAAACCAGAACTTAAATACTCTGCTATTTCTTCCTTTGTCCATTTAAGATCATCGGGATGAATACTTGGAATTTTACCTTTGCCACTCGGGTTAGATGCTCCTCGCATCCATTGTTTAGGTTTCATCGCTCCAAACATATTCCTTGGCGTGTGACATTCCGAACAGTGTGCAAGGGCTTCGACTAAATATGTAGAAGGGTTTTCTTTATCTCCAACAAACTCTTCTTTCATAAAAAGACTTTTCCATACGCCAATATTACTTCTCATATTGAACGGAAGAAATAATTTGTGTTCTTTGGACGGTTCATCACTAACAGGTAGTGTTTTCCAGAAACGCCAAAGATCCATTATATCCTGATCGGACATTCTGGAATAACTGGTATAAGGAAAGACTGGATAATAATGTTTTCCTTCCGGGTTTTGACCGAGTTTTATCGCCCGATAAAAGTCCTCTGAGGACCACTTACCTATTCCGTACTCTTTGCTCATTGAAACGTTAGGCGCATAAAATGTTCCAAACTGCGTTTCGAATTGCGTGCCACCGGCTAATAAAAGGTTCTTCGAGCTATCGGAGCCGATATGACAACTGGCACACCCTGCAGCATAAAAAACCCTCTCTCCGTTAACTAAATCTCCATCGAGAGCGAATATTGACGCTGTTTGTATT
>OZSS01001313.1_pt1 | contig 11584 bp, 8 predicted proteins | sample 1779911 | NCBI WGS metagenome assembly OZSS01 (sample SAMEA2603589, study PRJEB24840) | metagenome | biome: Water; feature: Photic zone; material: Seawater sample | place: Mediterranean Sea | collected 2013-11-12 | depth 10 m | reverse complement strand
ATTTCGTTTGTGTTGACCGGAATGAGCTCACGGCCCGCAGCGGTATTCATATGGCGGGCTAGGGCGTAGACTTTCATCTTGGGTAAGTCAGAGATGGCAGCGAGGCCGCCGCACATGTCGCCGTAAAGTGTGCAATAGCCGACGGCTATTTCGCTCTTGTTGCCGGTGGTGAGGAGAAGGGCGCCGAACTTATTCGACATGGCCATGAGGAGGAGGCCGCGGGCGCGAGCTTGTATGTTTTCCTCGGTCACATCAATGGCGCGTCCGGCGAAAAGATCCCCCAAGGCGGACTCAGCGGAGGCCACGGTGTCGGAGATGGCAACTTCGTGGTATTCAATGCCAAGATTATTGGCGAGAGCCGCGGCATCGTCGCGGCTGTGTTGGCTAGAAATTGCGGATGGCAGGGCGATGCCGATGACTTGGTCTGCTCCGAAGGCTTCGGCGGCGAGGGCGGCGACCACTGCGGAGTCAATTCCACCACTCAGACCGATAATGGCCTTCTTGAAGCCGCTCTTGTGGGCGTAATCGCGTAGGCCGAGTACGAGCGCGTTCTGTGTAGCTGTGTTGCCCTTAGGGTTGAAGTGTTCGGAGATGTAAGCGAGTGGATTGTCGAGGTCGATGATGTGGTTCTCAGCGCGGAAGGCTGCGAGTCCCGTGACGAGTCCACGCTCGGGGGTAACGGCGAGGCTGCCGCCATCGAAGATGAGTTCGTCGTTCCCACCAACCGCATTGCAATAAATTACAGGGCAAGCACAACGCTCAGAAGCGTCTTGCACGAGTGGTTCGCGAGCTTCGTTTTTACCCTCGTGCCACGGGCTGGCCGAGAGGTTTAGGAGGAGGTCAATTTTTTGCTGAGCGAGCTCACCTAGAGGATCATTGCAATAGCGCCGACTGGTCTGGAGGTCGGGATGCGTCCAGATGTCTTCACAAATCGTAATGCCTACCTTCTTCCCTTTCCACTCATAGATCATGGGGCCTTCCGCTGGTTCGAAGTAGCGCTCTTCGTCGAAGACATCATAGCTTGGTAAAAGTGACTTGCGCCCGACCGCGCTGATTTTGCCTGATTCGCACCATGCTGCCGCATTGTAAAAGGGACGCCCAGTAACAGATGAACCGCGATCTTGCACATAACCGATGACGGCAGGAACTTCGCCGATTTGTTGGGCGATGGACTCAAGGGCGTCTTTGATGTCGCTGACGAAACGTGATTTAAAGAGTAGATCGCGGGGTGGATAGCCGCAGAGTGCTAGTTCAGGGAATAGGATGAGTTCCGCCCCATCAGCGACGAGGGAATTGTAGGCACTCACGATGAGTTGTGAGTTACCGGAAAGGTCGCCGACGGTGGTGTTGATTTGTGCGATGCCGATTTTCATAGAATGTGCGGATTTTGAACAATTACTTAAACTGCTACTGGCAAATGGCTCTGATGCAGAATTAGCTGGAATTCTTGCTTACACGCAAGTCCAAGGAATACTTTCTATGTTTAGAGAATACAAGACATTCGCTATTCTTAAAGTCTCCTGCTCGATCTTATTATCATCTTTAGATTCAACGGAGCTAGCAAAGGAGCGCCTGCCGTCTAAGTGTTGCTCTTTGATCTATTCGCATAATATCATACGATCGTCTTCGCTTGAGATGATGGCCTTTGTTACCTTAAACGGGTCGACTGAACGGGAGATGACTTAAACCGATGGATACACAGCCAGAACAATTTTATCTTGCTTCCGCTTCACCGCGACGCGCTGAGCTAATGCGCCGTATGGGCCTTCGATTTGAAATTCGCCCAACACATGTGGAGGAGGATGACTCGGGCAGCTCAGGGCCTGAGGAGATGGTAATAGAAAATGCCAAATTGAAGGCCAGCACCTTGTCTGATTTGGAGCCAGATGCACTTGTGCTAGGTTCGGATACGACTGTAGCACTCGGCGAGCAGGTGCTCAGCAAGCCGACCGACATGGAAGACGCACGCTGTATGCTTCAGATTCTTTCTGGACGTACTCACACCGTGTATACTGCGGTCGCTCTGTATTGGAACTTAGGTTCTTTGGCGCATGTGTTTGTCGAGTGCAGTCAAGTGCGCTTTCAGGAGCTGGATGACGCTCGGATTAATCAGTATTTTCAACTCGTTGACCCTTTGGATAAGGCGGGCGCATATGGCATCCAAATTGGTCGCGAGTTGATTGTCGAATCCGTCGAAGGTTCAATCGAAAACGTGATGGGATTGCCAATTCAGAGGCTCGCTCTAACTATGGAGGAACTTGGTTTAGATTTCATGAACTAAGTAAGTTCACCTATATCTTATATTGTGTCCAAAATCTTCATAGAGCCTTTACCGACCAACCCGTTTGCACCGTATGATCGTGAATCTCGTTGGGTGACCCTATTGGCTTTTTTGGCGACTCTTTTCGTGCATCTTGGCGTCATTCTAGTCGTTCCTGAGGAGCTTATGCCTCGGAATCAAGGTGACACTGATGAAGTGCAGAAGGAAGTAAAGGCCTATGAAATCAGTCTAGTTGATCCAGCGGAGGCGCGATTCGTCGAGGCCAGTCCCGAGGCTCCTGAAAACGAGCCTGATCGCAAGGATCAATACTCCTACCGAGCGCAACAGGCTGCTGATAATAGCCCACTTTCTGATGCCGCAAATAAGCCCAAAGTTGATGGCGAGGAAGATTCGCAGAAGATACTACAAGGTAGCCTAGAACAAGCACCGCCTCTTGAGCCAGGGGTTTATACGCCTGTCGCACGTCCTGGCGAAGATGATGGCGTCCAAGGAGGCAAACTAGGCGCACCCAATGTACTTGTGCTACCCCAACTTGCGAAGCCTTTGCCTGCGCCTAATTTCATTCAACAGGATCCTGCCTCTGCACTAGGACCCGGCAGTCGGGTGGACTTTGTGGGGGAAGCACCCGAAGTCATCGAAGCCCCCGATCCAGATGCCCCGATTGATGTCTATCGTCCGCAGTCAATGGTCGAACAAACGCAAAAGGTCGGTGATGGTAAGGGTGGCTCACTCGAAGCGCAACCCGTTCCGCGGGCGAGACCACGACTCGCTCCTGAGCTCATTACCGGGCCACTTATGCGCTCGCATGCTTCGGCCAGTCGCCGTGGGTCACTCGCAATAGACGCCACCTTTAGCGAGTTCGGCGAATATGAGCAGCAGTTTTACGCTGCCGTGCAGACTGGGTGGTATCAAGAAATCGAGTTCTTCCAACCGATTGATACGTCAACACGCGTGCAAGTGCGCTTCACATTGTATGCGGATGGCCGCGTTGATAAGGTCAAAGCTGTGCAGACAAATGCCAGTGAAATAGCGACCTTCATTTGCGAGACTGCCATCACTAAGCGATCCCCGTTTCGCTCTTGGACCAAGGAGATGGTCCATGTTTTTGGACAGCAGCGGACGCTAGATGTGGTTTTTCATTATCGATGAGTGCGTGAGTGGTTACAGGAGTTAAAGTAGCCGTATACTTTCGATTTATAGGATTATGTATTGAGGCTCTCGTTTAAAGATCAATCATATCGACTGAAATTAGGAAATGGTAGACTTTGAAGATACATCGATCGATCACTTGCCTCTGAATAGGGGAGTGCATCTACTTTCACACAACGAAGATGGACTAGTTGCTTTGGAAAAGCCAGCTGGCGCACTCTCACATCCAAATGCAGAGGGAGAAAGTCGGCGCTCCTTACTTATTTCTGACTATGATTTAAAGGAAGAATGCTATCAGTGGATAGACGGAGCTGGTAAGGCACGTCGAGCATGGCTGATCAATCGCTTAGATTCACCAACTTCGGGAGTCACATTGCTTGGGCTGAACCAGGGGATTAGTCAAACGATCAAGAAAGAATTTGCGACGCATCGAGTGTCGAAAATTTATTACGCGCTTGTGCGTGGCGTACCCAAGGCACCTGCAGGTGCGTGGGCGGATAATCTGAAGAAAGATGTGCGTCAGGGTAATCGCCGCATTAAGCAAGGGCAGATCGTCCCCGTTAAGGCTCGTTATCAAACAATCAAGTCGCCTACTGGAGGTTTTCCCATTACACTGATGAAGTTGATGCCCGTAACTGGTCGCACGCATCAGTTGCGAGTTCAGTGTAAAAAGCATAATTTACCGATTGTGGGCGATCGCACCTATGGGAGCTTTAGTTTTAATAAGGAAGTGGCGATGCGGACCGAGATAAGGCGGATGATGCTCCATTCTGCTGAGACGATTGTGAATTACAGCTTTGAGGGGAAGGTATGTCAATTTACGGCCAAGTCTGATTTGCCAAAAGATTTCCAAAATGTATTGGATTACAGACCTGGGTTCAAACGAGCAGAGCTCAAGCAAACACCTAGCCCTACACTCGCGAGGCGGCGTTTTAAGTCTTAGTTGTTAAATTGTATGAGCGCGGCTTTCATTTTTTAACGAGGATTGATCACAGACTCAACAGGCTGTGACTTGCATTGCGGGACAGAACTATAAAGTCATACAAAAAAGCCCTTCCGGTTTAATGGAAGGGCTTCGTATTAAATGGAAGCTAGTTCAGGCTATTTCAGTGCTGATTGTGCAGCAGCTAAGCGTGCAACTGGAACTCGAGGGGGCGAGCAACTGACGTAGTCGAGTCCAGCATTGTGGAAGAATTTAATAGAGGCTGGATCGCCACCGTGCTCGCCGCAAACGCCGAGCTTGAGATTATTCTTCGCGCTGCGACCCTTTTGGACGCCGATTTCAACGAGCTGACCAACACCCGCTGCATCAATCGATGCGAACGGATTTTGTGGAAGTATATCGAGATCCTTGTATTGGCCAAGGAACGATCCAGCGTCGTCTCGGCTCATGCCGAGACCAGTCTGGGTCAGGTCATTAGTGCCAAATGAGAAGAACTCTGCAGTTTCAGCAATCTCATCTGCTGTCAAAGCACCACGAGGCACTTCGATCATTGTGCCAACGAGGTATTTGAACTTCACGCCTTTTTTCTCCATGACTTCAGCAGCTACACGGTGAACCACTGAGACTTGATTCTTGAGCTCGTCAGCGAAACCGACGAGAGGGATCATAACTTCAGGGATTACCTTAATTGGCTTCTTTAGCTTATAGCAAGCTGCTGCTGCTTCGAAGATCGCACGTGCCTGCATCTCTGTGATTTCCGGATAGGAAATACCGAGACGGCAACCACGGTGACCAAGCATTGGGTTGGATTCGTGTAGTGCATGCACGCGTTTCGATATCACGTCGACTTTGACTCCGAGAGATTTAGCTAGCTCGCGTTTGGAAGAATCGTCGTGAGGAAGGAACTCGTGCAGAGGTGGATCAAGAAGGCGGACTGTGACGGGAAGACCGCCCATAGCCTTGAATAGACCTGTGAAATCCTTGCGTTGGAATGGAAGAAGCTTCCTCAGCGCTGCCCGACGTTGTTTTTCGTCTGCGGCCAGAATCATCTGACGCATGAATGTGATACGATCACCTTCGAAGAACATGTGCTCTGTCCGGCAAAGTCCGATTCCTTGGGCGCCATAAGCAATTGCAGACTTAGCTTGGTCTGGAGAATCGGCATTGGTGCGAACTCTAAGCTTACGATGCTTGTCAGCCCACTTCATGACTTGGTTATACATCTGATAAGTATAGCTGTCCTGCGCCTTGAGCTTACCGTTGAGCACTTGGTCAACCTCGGATGGAGCGGTGGCCACTGCACCAGCGAAGATTTCACCAGTTGTGCCATCGATGGAAATATCGTCGCCGTTATTGAATGTCTTTTTACCGATTTTAAGTGTTTCTTTGGCGTAGTTGATGACAACTTCAGCAGCGCCACAAACACAGACCTTGTTCATCTGACGAGCAACGAGTGCGGCGTGAGAAGAAACACCACCACGGGATGTCAGGATACCTTCAGCTGCGATCATTCCGCGTAGATCTTCCGGTGTGGTTTCAACGCGGCAGAGAATCGCACGGCCACCTTTCGCAGCAACCTTTTCAGCTTCAGGAGCGGTGAAGCAGATCTTACCGGACGCAGCACCAGGGCCCGCAGGAAGACCTGTAGTGAGTGTCTTGGCCTTCGCGACTGCAGCTGGGTCGAAGACCGCGACGAGTAGTGAAGATATAGAGTCTGCGGGGATCTTGAGAAGTGCTGTCTTTTGGTCGATCAGTTTTTCCTTAACAAGCTCAACAGCAATTCGAACGGCTGCGAGACCTGTGCGTTTACCATTACGAGTTTGTAGCATCCAGAGTTTGCCGTCTTCAACGGTGAACTCAAAGTCTTGCATGTCCTTAAAGTGCTTTTCGAGTTTCTTACGAACTGCCTCGAGATCAGCGTGTGCTTTAGGCATTTCCCTCTTCAGTTCAGCAATCGCGTTCGGTGTGCGGATACCCGCAACCACGTCTTCACCTTGGGCATTGATGAGGTATTCACCGTAGAATACTTTTTCACCGTTTGCAGGGTCTCGTGTGAAAGCAACACCAGTTGCACAATTATCACCCATATTACCGAAGACCATGGCCTGAACGTTAACAGCGGTACCCCAAGCAGCAGGGATGCCGTATTTTTGGCGGTAGAGTATTGCGCGCTCGTTCTGCCATGAGTTGAACACGGCGCTTACAGAACCCCAGAGTTGCTCGTAAGCGTCTTGAGGGAAAGCGGTACCAGTGCGTTGTTTGATGACTGCTTTGTAGCGCTTAATGAGTTCCTTAAGGTCTTTTGCAGTGAGCTCGTTGTCTAGTTCAACACCTGCTTCTTTGCGTAATTTTTCAAGAATACCTTCGAACGGGCAGTGATCATTTTCATTAAGGGCTTGGACGCCCATGACGACATCGCCATACATTTGGATAAATCGGCGGTAGCAATCATATGCGAATGCTGCGTTGCCCGACTCTTTAGCGAGTGCCTTCACGGTCTTATCGTTGAGACCAAGGTTAAGGATCGTGTCCATCATACCAGGCATCGACTCACGAGCACCGGAACGAACAGAAAGTAGAAGCGGGTTTTTGGCTGCACCGAGTTTTTTGCCGACCTCTTTTTCGATTTGAGCGACGGAAGCTTTAACTTCACTAGCAAGTGTTTTGGGATACTGGCGACCGTGGTCGTAGAAGTAGGTGCAGACATCAGTCGTGATGGTGAAACCAGGAGGGACGGGGAGGCCGATGCGGGCCATCTCTGCGAGATTGGCACCTTTACCGCCGAGTAGCTCTCGAAGTTTGGAGCTTCCGTCGGTCTTTTGACCAAAGTCGTAGCTGTATTTCACCGATTTTACGCTCTTGCGTTTGACGGCCTTTTTGGTGGCTTTTTTTGCTTTTTTAGCTGGCATAAGATAACGATCTTTATTGTGGATCGAGTTGAGGTAATTCCGCTACCGAGAGCAGCGATATGTTAGAAAAGCTCGTAGAAAAGCCAATTTATACTATCTGTCAATGGATTTGGCTGGTGGATTGTAAAGATTGTGGTGATCCAACTAGTGATAGTTAATTTAAAAAATATTTGCAATTTTTAGATTGGAGTTTGCCCGATCTGCTAAAAGGCGAGTAGGAGTTCAATTGAAATGACGGATTATCGACGCGAAGATGACGAAGATGAAGAGCTTAAAGCCTCTGAAGGGGGAGGTATGAGCTTTCTTGAGCATTTAGAAGACTTCCGCTGGACGGTAGGACGTAGTGTATTGGCCTTTATTACGGGTATTGTGCTGGCGACTTTATTTATTGGGGATATAGCTGATTTTCTAAAGTTACCGATTGTGACTGCTTATGGCTCGGCTGAGATGGCGGACGAGAACCTGATCACCTACCGGCCGATGGGAGTGATTTCGGTCTTCATTCAGATAGCATTTTTATCTGGCTTAACGCTTTCGATGCCCTTCGTACTTTATTTTTTGGCAGCCTTCGTAGCTCCAGGACTGACTGACAAGGAGCGTAAAGTTGTAAGGCCCGCCTGCTTTGCAGCTTTCTTACTCTTTTTAACCGGCGTGTCCTTTGCATTTTTTGTTATTCTTCCGCTCACCCTGTCGTTTTCAGTGCGACTGAATATGTTCTTCGATTTCGACCTCTTCTGGGCGGCTTCCGATTATTATAGCATGGTCGTCTGGTTTTCTTTGGCAACAGGCGCATTTTTTCAGTTTCCCCTAATAATCGTAATACTCGTCTATCTTGGCGTAATTCCTGTTCAGAGGCTTAAAGATATCCGTCGAGAAGTTCTCGTTGGACTGATGGTATTTGCCGCATTTATGACCCCCGGTGGCGACTTTGTGTCGTTACCACTTATAACGGGTTTCATGTATGGTCTTTACGAGCTAGCCATCTGGGTGGGCATACGCGTGGAGAAGAAGCGCCAAGAAGTACTGGAGGAGTGGGATGATGAATAGTGGAGGTTCGCGTTCTGCGTGACTACTGAGTGGATAGGTAGATTTTGTGCTAAATTGGCTTTATTCGAGTATGTAACTGCTTACTCTAATTAAGCTTTCGTTGGGGTGCCTTAGGGCAATAGGATTAACAAACTACCAGATTGCGGGATGATCTCGTGGTCGCGAATAGACGGCGTGGAAAATCACCAAGAAAAAGGCCGTCCAGATCGGACGGCCCACAAATGAATGAGTGAAACCTAATACCCGTTTACTTTTTTTGCTTTTTTTGGTCGAGCAGCACCAACATGAACATGTTGTATGCGAACCAGAACACTGTAGTGATTGGGACCGCAGTCAGACAAGCTTGTCCCTGTGCGATTAAAGTGCTGGTCGAGAAGGTAAACGGGACAAGCAAAATTGACATCAATATGAATACTGAAAAGGTAAGAATTAGACCGATGATGTGGTGCACGGGTGTGAGCAATTTTTGATAAGGAGTATTGTCCATATAAGGTAAGGTAGAATTACTTGAGCGCGTCCTGTCAAAGCGAAAGTTCTCTTAAAAGCTTTTCTACTTAATTTTGAATCCCCATACGCATTTAACCTTTTTAATTATGATTTTGAGACTACTACATAGCGTCTTTTTCCAATGCCACCTACAATGGAGCGGAAACTCAACTTTTGCCTTTTCAATTACTTACTTGCTATTGGAGCGGACTTGTCTTGCCGCGCCTAAGACCGAGGAGAAACTCGCGGTTGCCGTCAGTACCTTTAATTGATGATTCCATCGTACCGAGCAACTCGGCGCATGGCAACTGCTCGAGAGCAAAGCCTTTTATCTGGGCAAGCACTCGATTATGAATTGCCTCGTCGCGGATGACGCCACGCCCAGCGTCGACTTCGTGCTTTTCAGCTTCAAATTGAGGTTTGACTAGTGCAATTAAGTAGCCGTCGGCTTCAAGGAATTGCCAAACGGATGGCAATACTTTGGTCAATGAAATAAAGGATAAATCCATTACGATGCGAGGGTAGGCATCGCAGGGCAGGTCGCCTAACTGCAGGTGGCGGGCATTCGTCTTCTCGATATTAGTCACGCGTTTGTCTTGGATCAGCTTATTGTGCATCTGCGCGCGACCAACGTCCACGCAAGTTGCGTTGACGGCTCCGCGTTGCAGACAACAATCAGTAAAGCCGCCAGTCGAAGCACCCACATCGAGAATATGCGCCCCTTCCATTCTTATTTCAAAATGATCTAGGAAGCCTTCGAGCTTTTCACCGCCACGACTTACGAAGCGGGGCGGCGACTGAACTGTGACTTTGCTGTCCGCGGGGAGGCTACGTCCGGGCTTGTCGAGCCGATCGGTGCCAAGTTTGACCTTGCCTGCAAGGATCAGAGCTTTGGCTTGCGAGCGCGTGTCGGCTAATCCTCTAGCGACAAGAAGTTCGTCAAGGCGGGCTTTCTTAACAGCTGCCATTATTTGTTTATTCTGGGTCGGGGTTATCTCGTTTCACATGGAGTATCTCGCCTGAGCGAATGTGGAGATCCCTTTGGGGGTAAGGGATCTCGATATCATTATCTTTGAAAGTATCCCAAACCTTAAGCAGCAATTCACTGCGAACGGCACCAACGCCGTTAGATGGATCTGCGATCCACATACGAAGCTCTAGATCTATAGAGCTGTCCCCAAAGCCAAGTAGTAAGCAGTTCGGTGCGGGAGAATCTAATACACGATTGGTAGAAGCTGCCACCGCAAGGATGAGTCGGATACAATGGTGGGGATCGGCTTTATAGGATACTCCGATAGGCACCCGCACCCGTACTAAGTCGTCTGTGAAAGACCAATTAATGACTTTTTGTGTAATGAGATCTTCATTCGGTATGAGGTGCTCTGTGCCATCGCGAGTGATGACTGAGGCGTAGCGAGCGCGTAAATTATTGATCCATCCATAGGTGCCCTCGATTTCAATGACGTCGCCAGGCTTGATCGAATTATCCATCAGCAGGATGATGCCACTAACAAAATTAGAAACTACTTTCTGGAGACCAAAGCCGAGGCCAATGCCTATGGCACCACCTAGAAATGCGAAAGCAGATAGATCAATTCCGATGGATCCAATCGCTGTTACCACCGCTACCGTTATGAGTATAATTCGCACGATCTTCGATATGAGCACTTTGAGTGAAGGACTCAAACGAGGGATTAGTTGGATCTGACTTTCAGCGATCCGAGCTAGTGCAAGGCCGATCCAGAGGGTTAGGGCGAAGGCGAGTATGCCGGCTAGAACTGTCCAAGCTGAGAATGAATGACTTCCCAATTTGAAACTTAACCCACTGAGTAAAGCGATGCTATCTTCGACTAATGCTAGTCCAAAAAAACCACTTATTATGTAAGCCACAGCAGCAACTGGTTGTGCCCAAAAGCGTTTTTTTAATAAGCTGCTAGTCAGTCCAATCAGTATCCATGCGCCTCCAATATATGTAAAAAAGCGTATGACTGGCACCTCTAATTTGATCAGAAATTTAAATGCTAAATAGATTATGAGTAGCGCGAACCATTGCGTAATGAAGCCAAGGTTTTGCTTAACCCAGTCTTTGGGAGTAATGTTATCGGTACTCGAGACTTTGTATTTTTTTCCAAAGATACGAGTGCATAGCCAAAGGAGAATGATGACGATTAAAACTTCCCACAAATCGCTGTGATGAAAGCCTCCTTCGGGTACAAGTAAGTTACCCCAGTTTTGCATGAAATTCATTAATCTATTAAGTTCCTTGTGCCCAGTTCCGCAATCTTTTAGATGAAGTGCAAACAACCTTAACTTGTAAGCATGAAAACTTCTTCAATCTCTCTGAAAATTCTGATACTAGCTTTTGCTGTAAATCAAGTATTCAAGCAAAAACCTGTCGCGTATTAAGCCGATGAAGTTTTTGTTCCATTGCATAAGCTTTAAATTAGATAACATTTAATGCTGTAAATGCAGTCCTTTTAAGCTTTTGGTTCCTTGCGCCAAGCTTTATCAAATGTTGATAATTTGACAACGCTGTCACAAAAAGTAAGTATTATTATCAAAATTGGGGAAGTCATTACCGGGAGGGGCTAATGCTTACATTTCTAGATTTATCAGTGATTGCAGTTTATGGTGCCGTATTGATGGGTGTCGCGCTTTATGTTTCCAGAGCGCCGGCAGATCATGAAATTAATAGTAAAGATTATAATGGAGTATATTTAAAAGTTTATGGTAATGAAAAAAAGTATAATCTTCATTTAAGAACAGGGT
>OZSS01001311.1_pt1 | contig 11594 bp, 8 predicted proteins | sample 1779911 | NCBI WGS metagenome assembly OZSS01 (sample SAMEA2603589, study PRJEB24840) | metagenome | biome: Water; feature: Photic zone; material: Seawater sample | place: Mediterranean Sea | collected 2013-11-12 | depth 10 m | reverse complement strand
ACTGTATTCCTGGCCCCTTCGGTGCCGGAAAAACGGTATTGCAGCAGGTTACCTCTCGAAACGCAGAAGTTGATATTGTGATTATCGCAGCCTGTGGCGAGCGCGCCGGTGAGGTGGTTGAAACCTTGCGCGAGTTCCCGGAAGTTATTGACCCGCGGACGGGTAAAAGTTTGATGGAGCGTACGCTGATTATTTGTAACACCAGTTCCATGCCGGTTGCTGCTCGTGAAGCTTCGGTATATACCGGCGTAACGCTTGCTGAGTATTACCGTCAAATGGGACTGGACGTGCTACTGCTCGCCGACTCCACATCACGTTGGGCGCAGGCACTGCGTGAGATGTCGGGCCGGCTGGAAGAGATTCCGGGGGAAGAGGCCTTCCCGGCTTATCTCGAATCCGTGATCGCATCCTTTTACGAACGTGGTGGCGTTGTTCGCTTGAAAAACGGAGAGACCGGTTCGGTCACCATCGGCGGAACCGTTTCGCCGGCAGGAGGTAACTTTGAAGAACCGGTTACGCAAGCCACGCTGAAAGTGGTTGGCGCGTTTCACGGTCTTTCACGCTCTCGGTCTGATGCCCGTCGCTATCCCGCCATCGACCCGCTAGAGAGCTGGAGCAAATATCCGAGCGTGGTTGAAGTGGATCATCTGGCCGAGGCGAATCGGATGATCCGCAATGGTAACGAGGTGGGACAAATGATGAAAGTGGTCGGGGAAGAAGGCACGTCGCTGGACGACTTCATCGTCTACTTGAAAGGCGAGTATATTGATAATACCTATCTTCAGCAAAATGCTTTTGATGATATTGACTCCAATAACTCCGTGGAACGTCAGCGCTTCGTCTTCTCTATGTTGCTTGAATTGCTGCGCGCTGATTTGCATTTCGCAGATAAAACAGAAGCGCGAACGTTCTTTCAGCGTATTTCTCAGATTTGTCGGGATATGAATGCCTGTGTGTTCCAAACAGAAGAATTTAATCAATGTGTTGAGCAGTGGAAGGCACTGCTTGCGGAGGGTAGTCAAGATGCAGAATAAAGTTTATCATCGCGTAGAGGCGATTAACGGCAACGTTATCGTTGTAAAGGCTGACGACGTGATCGCGGGAGAGTTGGCACAAGTTGAGTCGGGACATGGCACATCGCTGGCGCAGGTCATTCGCCTGGAAGATGAATTGGTTTATTTGCAAGTATTTTCAGGCGGTCGAGGTATTGGCACCGATGCAAACGTTCGATTTCTAGGTCGGACGATGCAGGTTCCCTTCTCAGAAAACCTCTTGGGTCGTGTTTTCAGCGGTTCAGGCAAGCCGCGAGACAACGGACCTGAAATCAATGAGAACATGATTGAGATCGGCGGCCCCTCAGTGAACCCGGCAAAGCGTATTATTCCAGAGAACATGGTGCGTACCGGGATTCCCATGATCGACCTGTTCAACACCTTGGTAGAGTCTCAGAAACTCCCTATTTTCTCAGTCGCGGGTGAGCCGTATAACCAGCTACTGGCACAGATTGCACTGCAAGCCGAAGTCGATGTGATCATTCTGGGTGGTATGGGACTGAAGCATGATGACTATTTGTACTTCCGCGATAAACTGGATGAAAGCGGCGCCCTCTCCAGAACGGTTATGTTTGTTCACACCGCTTCCGATCCAACCGTTGAGTGTCTATTGGTTCCAGATGTTTCGTTGGCAGTAGCCGAGCAGTATGCGCTTCAGAATAAGCGGGTATTGGTTCTCTTGACCGACTTAACCAACTTCGCCGATTCGATGAAAGAAGTGGCCATTACCATGGAACAGATCCCATCCAACCGTGGTTATCCCGGTGATCTCTATTCACAGTTGGCCGCTCGCTACGAGAAAGCCGTCGACTTTGAAGGGTCCGGTTCTATCACCATTTTAGGTGTCACGACCATGCCCGGCGATGATGTTACCCATCCGGTTCCCGATAACACCGGCTACATCACCGAAGGTCAGTTCTACCTGAAAAATGGTCGTATTGAGCCATTCGGTTCGTTGAGCCGCTTGAAGCAGATGGTCAACAAAGACACGCGAGAGGATCACCGGACCGTGATGGACACCATGATTCAGCTATACGCTTCGTATAAAGAGACCCTCGAGAAACAGTCTATGGGTTTCCGGATGAGTGACTGGGATAGCAAACTACTGACCTACGGTGAGCGATTTGAAACCGAGATGATGGATATTAGTGTCAACATGCCGCTGGAATCCGCGTTGGACGCAGGATGGAAAATCTTGGCCGACTCGTTTGATCCGGCAGAAACTGGTATCTCTTCGAAACTCACTGATAAATTTTGGCCCGCTAACGACTAACTATCATGGCAAAGATCAAGTTAACTAAAAACGAGTTGAAATCGCAGCGCGATGCGCTAAAGCGTTTTCAACGCTACCTCCCTACCCTGCAGCTGAAAAAACAGCAGTTGCAGATGGAGATGCGCAAACTTGATTTGGAAATTTTCAATAAGCGGCAAGAAGAGCAACTCGAACGGGATCAGCTAGCTAGCTGGGTACGACTCTATTCCGAGAAGATCGACCTGTCCGAATATGTCAGCATCTCGCGCTTAAAGACCTCGCGAGGCAACATCGCCGGCGTTAACATTCCGATTCTAGACGAACTCGAATTCAATGAGAAGACGCCTGATCTGTTTGAGACCGATCCTTGGATGGATGAAGGCGTGCGGGTTCTCAAACAGCTTATGCGCTTGCGAGTCGAACGTCAGGTAATGGAAGAGCAACACCGCTTGCTCGGAGAAGAGCTACGCACGACCACTCAACGGGTCAACCTTTTCGAGAAGGTTAAAATTCCAGAGGCCAAAGAGAATATCCGGGTCATCCGTATTTTCATGGGTGATCAACAGACAGCGGCCGTGGCTCGTTCTAAAATTGCAAAAGGAAAAAGCGCATGATCGTTAAAATGAAAAAATTAACGCTACTTTGCACGAAAGCAGAGCAGGAAGATGCGCTGCATAACCTGCGTGAGCTTAAAAGTGTTCATATTGAACATATTGAGTCTCCTGCGGGTGAGACCGTGGAGCAAGCTAAACAATCTTTTCAGCGAGTTCAAACAGCTCACCAAGCTCTGGCCCATCACGAATCTGCAACGCAAGCAACTACCCCACATGATGATGTGGTCGATGCCGTTTGGGCCTGTCTTGAAAAGAAGAGTGCGTTGGAAGATGAGCTCCAACGGCTGGAGTCGGAAATAGAACGCATTCAACCGTTCGGAGACATGAATCCAGCATCCCTTCAAGCGTTAATCATCAAGGGCCTTTTTGTGCAACTTTGTCAGTCCAGCCTAAAAGAGGAAAGTGACTGGCCTCAAGAGGTCACACAAATTGAGACCTCTCGCGATAAAGCATCCATTTACTCCATTCTCATTTCTCGCACGCCGATTGAAACGACCGCCACTTCTTTTGCGCTACCTGAACTGAGCTTAGCCGAGCTTGAAAAACAACAAATAGATCTCAATCAGAGATTAGCTGAAAACAGTGCTGCGCTGGAGACCCTCTCGCAACATTGCGCCGTTACCGAGCAGATCTGTTCTGAAGCCAAAGATGAACTGGTCTATCAGGAAGTCAGGCAGGGAATGGCTGCAAGTGAAGAACTCGTCTATCTCAATGGCTATATTCCTGCCGAGCAAGAATCAACATTAGACGAAGTAGCAAAAGAGCACGGATGGGGATATGTACTCGATGATGTTGGCCCTGATGACACCCCGCCCACATTGCTACGCAATCCAAAGTGGGTCGATCCAATCAAAGCCGTTCTCAGTGTGATTGGTGTGGTACCCGGGTATAAAGAGTTGGATGTAAGCGCCATCTTCCTCCTGTTTTTAAGCATCTTTTTTGCGCTGCTAATCGGGGATGCTGGATACGGACTGCTCTTCATTGCGCTCACCCTAATAGCGCAACAGAAAAATAAACAAGCCCCGGCTTATGTCTATAACCTGCTATACATCATGAGTGGATGCACCGTTGTCTGGGGCGCATTGACGGGCACCTATTTCGGCATGAACTTTTCGGCGCTGCCTGCCCCCCTGCAAAACCTCTCAAACGATTGGTTGCGCGGAAACGGTGATGATGCAATGGCCATGAATAATGTCATGTTTTTCTGCTTTGTTCTGGGCACATTGCACCTCGTGATTGGTCATGTCTGGAACCTAATCCGCAAAATCAACTCGTGGTCTGCCCTCGCCGACTTAGGCTGGATCTGTTCCACCCTTACCATGTTCTTTGCGGTGCGAATGATGGTGCTAGCCAAAGCATTTCCAACAGAGATGCTCTATGTTCTTGCGGTGGGTCTCCTGCTGATTGTAGTTAGCCTCGTGATGGAAAAAGCCTATTTCGGCTTAGTTACGCTTGCGCTAGATGTGATCAGTAATTTTGTGGATATCATCTCCTACGTTCGTCTGTATGCAGTAGGGGCGGCCTCTTTTGCCATTGCCAACGCATTCAACACCATGGCAATCGAAGCCTTAGGAAGCAGTGGAATCATCGTTGGTGGACTGATTGCAGCCCTCGCACTATTTGGTGGACATGCCTTGAATATATTACTTTGTGCCATGGGTATTTTGGTGCATGGTATCCGCTTGAACACGCTTGAATTTTCCAGTCACGCAGGCGTTCAATGGGGCGGCCTGCACTACAACCCTTTTAAACGAACAAATGAAAAGTTTTAATCTTAGGAACCGATGAACGGAGGTATGAAATGGACGTAGCAACAATGACAGCACTCGCAAAACTGGGCGCCGCAATGGCTCTTGGATTTGCTGCGATTGGATCAGCATTAGGAACAGGCACCGCTGGTATGGCCGGTATCGGAGCGTGGAAAAAATGTTATCTTCAAGGAAAGGCCGCGCCTTTCATCTTGTTGGTATTCATTGGGGCCCCACTCTCCCAGACTATTTATGGTCTTCTGCTGATGAACTTCATCATTGGGGCCGATGCTTCTCCTGTACTCTTGGGCGCAGGTATCATTGGTGGTATTGCAATGGGATTCTCAGCATGGTATCAGGGCAAAGCTGGGGCAGCAGGCTGTGATGCACTGGCAGAAACCGGCGAAGGTTTTGGTAACTATCTGACGACACTGGGTATTATTGAGACCGTTGCACTGTTTGTGATGATCTTTATTCAGCAGACATTCTAAGCCAACCCATCGGATGTGATAAACGCCCTACAATTGTAGAGCGTTTTTTTATTTCGAGACCCGTAATTGATTTAAGGGTCCACATAAAGTAATCGTATAACATGAAGCTGTCCGATGTTATTAGAAGCCTAGATAAAATAGCTCCACTGGAAGGAGCCGCGGAGTGGGATCATGTCGGGTTATTACTGGAACCGTCCGAAAATCCTACCGTCAAACGGGCGCTGCTTACCATCGACTTAACGGAAGCCGTTCTGAAAGAGGCCATTGAGAAAAAAGTCTCACTGATTATCACCTACCACCCTATTCTGTTTCACCCCGTTCAAACGCTTAGAAACTCCCATTCCGCTGAAAAACTGCTTCTCACACTGATCCAGAAGAAAATAGCCGTCTACTCTCCCCATACGGCATTAGATGCCGTGAAAGGCGGCGTGAACGACTGGTTAACGCAAGGGCTCGGTGCGGCTAGAACCCTTCCCATACAAACCGGAAACGATCAGGAAGCGAGTTCAGTACGACGGGTTGAGCTTCATCGCGAAGTCAGCTTAGCAACCCTTTCTAAACGAATGAAAGCCCATTTGAATGCCCCGTATCTACGCGTTGCCGACGGGGGCAAGAAAACGATTAAAACGGTTGCCTGCTGCGCGGGAGCAGGATCTTCCGTCCTTGAAGGGATTGATGCCGATTGCTATCTAACGGGAGAAATGAGCCATCATGCGGTCTTAGCTGCCAATGCGGCAGGACGTTCCATTATTTTATCTGAACATACCCATACAGAACGTGGATACTTACCCCTATACCAAGATCAGATTCAGCAAGCATTGAACCATCGCCTTATACCTGAAATATCGGAACAAGACCGAGACCCACTACAACTAAAATAGAATGAGAAGCATATGAAAAAGAAAAAATCTGCCTATGCCGAAGCCGGTGTTGATATTGATGTGATGATGAACTCACTTAAACGCATTGGGAAAAAAGTCAAACAAACCAATACCCCTGGAGTCGTCAGCGAACTGGGTTCCTTTGGAGGTCTGTTCAAATCTCCCGGTAAAGATCATCTGCTTGTCAGCTCGGTCGATGGTGTCGGCACAAAACTTAAAGTTGCTCATATGGCCAACCGCCATGATACAGTCGGACAGGATTTAGTGAATCACTGCGTAAATGACATTCTAGTGCAAGGCGCCAAACCGCTTTTTTTCTTAGACTATCTCGGTGCAGCCGCTTTAGAACCCCACGTTTTCGAATCGGTTGTTAGCGGTTTTTGCAAAGCCTGTAGGCAAAACAATATGGCATTGTTAGGAGGAGAAACAGCTGAGATGCCGGGATTATATCCTCCTGGAGAGTATGATTTAGTTGGAACAGTGGTCGGAAGCGTTGAACGTAAAAGAGTGATCACGGGGAATAAGATAAAGAGAGGTAATATCCTGATCGGTCTACCCTCAACCGGCCTGCAAACCAATGGCTATTCATTGGCTCGTAAAGTTATTTTTGATCAAGCGGGTCTGACCTTGCAGGATTATGTACCGGGTACCAAAACGACGATTGAGAAAGCTCTTCTTGCTATTCATAAAAGCTATCTAAATCCTGTTACAGCGGTCATGAAAAAAATTGATATTCGCGGCATGGCGCATATCACAGGCGGCGGGCTATATGACAACATTCCACGCGTACTACCCGAAGGACTTGATGCTGTGATCCATACGGCTAGCTGGAAACCTCAGCCTATCTTCAGCTTCATCCACGAAGCTGGCAAGATCGACTATGATGAAATGTTCCGTGTCTTTAACATGGGTATTGGCTTCATCCTGATCGTCTCTCCCAAAGATGTGGAATCCACATTGGCGTGTTTGAAACGTGAAAAACAACCGGCAAAAATTATCGGCGAAATTAAGCAAGGTAGCGGCAAAACGGTTCTCCAATAGAGAACCAACGACAGACTACTCTCCGTCTAGAAAGCCTTCCAGTTTACGAATACGAGTGGGGTGACGCATTTTACGTAGCGCTTTCGCTTCAATCTGACGAATCCGCTCTCGGGTTACGTTAAATTTACGTCCGACCTCTTCCAAGGTTCTCGGATAGCCATCAACTAGACCAAAACGCAACGTCAGTACTTCCTGCTCGCGCTCGGTTAATGTTAACAACACATCACTGATTTTCTCTTTGAGCAAGCTGAAGGCCGTTACTTCATCCGGCTTCTCGGCTGCCTTATCTTCGATAAAATCACCAAAATGCGTATCTTCACTATCTCCAATCGGCGATTGAAGCGAAATCGGCTGTTGCGCAATCTTCAAGATCGCCCGTACGCGATCAACCGCAAGGTCCATCTCTTCCGCCAGCTCTTCCGGTGTAGCTTCCCGACCAAACTCTTGAAGCAACTGTTTCTGGATACGCATCAGCTTATTAATGGTCTCGATCATATGCACCGGAATACGAATCGTCCGTGCCTGATCAGCAATCGAGCGCGTGATCGCCTGCCGAATCCACCACGTTGCATATGTACTGAATTTGTACCCCCGACGATACTCAAATTTTTCGACCGCTTTCATGAGTCCCATATTGCCTTCCTGAATCAAATCCAAGAAAGAGAGACCTCGGTTTGTATACTTCTTGGCAATACTAATAACCAATCGCAGGTTGGCCTCAATCATCTCTGTTTTAGCCCGCAACCCTTTTCTCAACCAAACCTTCAGTGTTTTATGATGCTCCTGAAATTCTACACGGTCCATTTGCAGATAGAGTTCCAATTCGGAAAGCTCTTTGCGCACAGCACGCAACTGCTTCTTCGCATCTTTTGCACGACTTTTTTTCAACCGTTCTTCTTCCTGCAGGATGCCACTCATCTTTTTAAAATAGATGTCAACTTCTGGAACAATATCCTCAATGGCTTTTTGCTTAAAATGTAGTTCCTTAAACAAATTTGAGAGTCGCTGTTGCGCCGCATTAAAGTTCCGTATCGCTCTTTTATACGCTTCAGAATCTTTTTTCGCCGCGCTGTATTCCTTGTAATATTTAAGTTTGCTCTCGCGGTTTCTATCAATCCCCTTCAGCACTTTGGGCAGATCATTAAAATAATCTTCACGGCACTCAACATGCTTATCGGAAATGATGCGGTCGAAGCGTTCTTTGCCCTCCTCCAGCCGTTTGATAACGCCTAGGTAAGCATCGGTTGCACAACCCAGTCGGTTGAACATACTGGTCGTTGCAATTTCCGCCTCTTCAATACGCATTGAAATCTCAACCTCTTGCTCACGAGTTAAGAGAGGCACCTGACCCATCTGCTTCAAATACATCCGAACGGGGTCATCCAGCACATCGCTGCGCGAATTTTGCTTGTCCGCCTGCTCCTTCTCCATGCGAGCCTGATACTCTTCAACATCATCCTGCTTGATGATGTCGATCTCCATACTCTGGAGCAATCCCACGATTTTTTCGATATCTTCAACCGAAACCAAATCTTCCGGAAACGCTTCGTTGATGTCTTCAAATGTTAAAAAGCCGTGTTCAGCCGCAAGCGCCATTAAATCTTTAATGCGATCATTTCGCTCTTCCCGCTCCATAATCGATGTAGAACTGGCTCCTTCATCTACATTCAAAACCACTGTCTTTGCTTCCGTAGTTTCGCTTTTTTTCGTGCTGTTTTTTTCCGTTTTCTTAACAGATTCACTCTTTTTTGGAGCTTTGCTTGCTTTCGTCACTGTTTTTTTCGTGCTGGCTTTCTTCGCGCTACTTTTTTTTGCGACACTCTTTTTTACAACCTTTTTCTTCACTGGAGCTTTCTTCTGCGTCACCTTCTTAGATGTACTTTTTTTCGTAGTTGTTTTTTTTGCGGCAGCTTTGCGTGCAACGGTTGTTATCTTGGATGAGCTGGTTTTTTTCTTGGACATGAAATTAAATACCTATAAATACTTTGAATATTGTATCGAGTAGTGAATCGTTAATTAAAAGTGAAGAGAGCGAGTGCGTCAACGATAACGTAGCTAAAAATGAGCCGTTAATGACATTATGAAAATCGGAGTTAAAAAGCGAAGCGATCAAAACCCAGCCCAATCACTCTCTCATCAACAGTGGATTGAGGGTTGGAAACTGGGTATAGGCCCGGCAGCCCATCGCACTCACCCAGACAGCTCCTACGGTATTTATCTGGCGGAAAACGGCCTAATTGGTTATGGTGAAAAAGAGAAAGGTGCGCTCTCTCTGGATATGGAGCTAAACGATCGCATCGTTCACTTGTTTGACGGACTTATCATCTACAACGAAAAAAAGAGGAAACGAAGTTCAATCGAACTCATAGTGATAGAGGACGGTATTCTCTATGGAAAAATCATTAACCGGAATAATCCTAAACTTATTCCAGCTGAAATGGTTAATACCTCCCATCAAATGTTTCAGATTGAGTCATTTGATCGACAAACCGTTCTTCAGCAAAGAGATTGTTATTTCTGCTGCATACATACCCATTTAGACCATCCCAATTTATCTGAAAAATTTGACCATATCTTTGATATCGATTTTGAGGTGGAACTCGAAAACAGACTTGTCTCAAGGGTACAACAACGAGTGCCAGCTAGTCAGTCGAAGGACCAAAATGAACTCCATTTTCTTTGCATAGAGTTGATGCAAGGTTCGCTTCAGCCAAGTTCAGAACGCATTCAAGGGCTATGGTCCAACAACCGTACAACCCACAACGAAGCTGTGGATGTAAATACAACCCTCATCCAGATACTAGCGTGGGCCCCCTCAGAACTAGAGATAGCCGAATCTCTACTCACCACTATTTTACGCTTGCAGACATCAAGCGGATCGATTCCCAGTGCCATTGATACGAAGGGTTTAATTATCGATCTCGCAGCCCCGAAACCCATTATTTGTATGGTTGCCGAAGAAGTTCTCTCCAAACGTAAAGATCCTGATCTCATTGCGACCATGTTGCCCAAGCTAGCCCGCTATTTAAGCTGGATTCTGTCGCATTTTGATCCCACCCGCCGCGGCATTCATCGCTGGAGAAATCAATCGGAGCCCCTTGAAAAAGATATGTATGAAACGAAATTGGCAGCCGCAGATCTTTCGGCCCTGCTCCTTAACGAGATCGAATCGCTCGAGAGAATCGCTAGCTGGCAGCAACAGTCTACCTCCCTACTAAAACAATTTTACGATGATAAAACCCGCATCATATCCAACTTGGAGAATTTATTTTGGAACGAGTCCAAAAAAGACTACTCCATCGCGTGGGCTCGGGAGAAAAAATGCGTGTTAGACGGATACGGTGCATTACTTCCTATGATGTGTAAAAGCCTAAAAAAAGGTGCCAAAGAAGTCATGATTGAGCGACTACAGCAAGGCGAGCTTACGGGCAAAACCTTGCACCACACATCCTGGCGTGAAATCGATCTCTCTAACGATGAACTTCCGATTTTGCAGAAAATACTTTTCATCAAGGCACTCGCTCATGTTGATCCCGGTAATTCCATTGTTTACGACTATTTACGGTTGTCGATGAGTGGCTTTATTGACTTCTATATTGCTAAACAAAAGCAAGTAAACCAAAAATCAATCACCTTGGCCAATGCAGCCTATGTCATGTTGGTGAACTACCAATACGACCAGCACTATCAAATTGCAAACCCTCTGATAAACAGCATCGTACGGTCATTGAAAAGAGCCAAAATTGACCGCGTGGATTTATCTATTTTCGCATCGGTAGCCATTCTATTAATCGGAGTAAGAACCTTTTATGCGCTTCAGGAAAGTCCTCAACCACTATCGATTCTGCAAACTGAAATGCATATTGCATATAATGAATTAGATTTCCTTACTACGATTGAAACAGCTACTCAAATTATGGAGCACTATCCAGAAGAAGCGAGTCGAGCCAGGTTGTATCAAGCTAATATAGCCCTACAATTCGACAATCCCGAAGTGGCTTTGCAAATGCTTACTCCCTTGAGAGAGCGCTTCCCCGATAGCCCAGGTCCCATGCTTCTGGAAGCCATCTCACTTCATCAACTTCAACGGTTTGAGGATGCCAGCCAGTGCTATTTTGAGTTCTGCTACCTCTTTGATGAAATTTTCCCCAAAATTGTTGAAGATGCAAAATTTTTCCATTTTTTACTGCAAGAACAGCTAGCACTACCCAATAATTGGTGCGTTATTTATGGACATAGAATCTGTCATGAAATTTAAATTTTTATTCAAAAAATAATAAAAAATATTGAAGCCGGATATCCACTGAACTTTTTCTACAAATTGTAAATTAATAGAGTCGCTATCATAATATTGAAGAAGTTGTATAGAAATAATTAAAACTAATAACGTTGTAACTAAAGCAATGATTGAGGAAGTTGATTTACTTAAGTTATTAAAAGCTACCAGCGCAACCCCTACTATAATTGGGAACCAAATTAAAATACTAAGAATAGGATAATCAATCATTATTAACT